>Ga0080064_1000091_pt1 | contig 263224 bp, 242 predicted proteins | sample Subgrocontami54m_FD_69260 | JGI IMG/M metagenome (GOLD analysis project Ga0080064, IMG submission 69260) | Subsurface groundwater microbial communities from S. Glens Falls, New York, USA - GMW46 contaminated, 5.4 m (SPADES assembly) (version 2) ...
ACCCTTTTTAGACAATACGGTCGTGATCGCCGCGGTGAGTGTGGTCTTGCCATGATCCACGTGGCCGATGGTCCCGATATTGACATGAGGTTTGGTGCGTTCGAATTTTTCTTTGGACATTGACTGTCTCCCCCTCTAAAAACTCATACTCTATTTATACTATCAAGCCAACAACACAAAAAATGGAGCTGCAGACCGGGATTGAACCGGTGACCTTGTGCTTACCATGCACATGCTCTACCAGCTGAGCTACTGCAGCACGAGAACACCGACGTTACAAACCAACAACTGTCTGAGCGTATTTAAACACAATTTCGGATACAGAAATCAACCGATGATAACAACAGTGCGCTAATTATAATCATTTTGAGAATTGTGTCAAGACTTTTTCTCATAAGGGAATACGGAGGCGAGTTGTAACTCAAAGTGCAACACTTCCAAGATCTTTAACTCTGTTAGCCTGTAGACAAGCCTCCGTTGCCTGGTTGGGTGTATTGTACCCCAAAATCCTTCGGGGGTAGTTATTCATCCAATTTTCAACCTTCTTAACTTCTTCTTCACTGAATCCGTCGATATTAAGACCCTTGTATACAAAGCGCCGGATCATCCTGTTGTGGTTCTCGTTTGTTCCTCTCTCCCAAGAGCTGTAAGAGTGGGCAAAATAGATCGTGGTTCTCTTATCACCTTCTTTGAGAATACTGGCTTGCAGAGACTCCCAGTTTAAGAATTCAGAGCCGTTGTCAAAGGTGATGGATTTGAATTTAACCTTAAACGCGCTTCCAAGTTTTATCTCCAGTTTATCAAGGGCTGATTGCACGGCCTGATGGGTTGCTTGGCTGATTTTGACGATGATTTCTTGGCGAGTTTTTCTCTCTGTAAGGGTCAAGAGAGCTGATTTAGACCCTCTGCAGCCCTTGACGGTGTCACCCTCCCAATTGCCATATTCAGATCGATTATTGACTCCTTCGGGCCTTTCTTCAATGCTCTGAGCGCGCCTATTCCTGGTCGTTACCCGGACGACTGTTTTATATAAGCGCTTCTTTTGCTTAGACTTCTCCCAGAGGTTTTTACTACTAATCCCCGAGAAGATCCCGGCGTCGATGTAATTGTAGAGGGTCTTGGTGCATATCATGCCTTCGAATTTAAGCCCCTTGGTTTTTATCTCTCCGATGATCGCGTCCGGGGAAAAACGATCCTGTGTGATCTTGACGCGAATATGCTCCTCCAACCGCCTATCTTTTCCGATCTTAAGAGACCTTTCTCTGTTTGGGCATTGCTTGAGATAGTTTGCTTGTCCTACATTGGCCCGGTAGGTCTTTTTCTCGGTCCAATCGGACTGCCTTCTGCTAATGGTTCCACGCTTTATTTCCCGGTGGAGGGTTGAACGATCGTATCCTAAAACCAAAGCGATTTGTTTGATGGCAATCTTACGCTCAAGCAAAGCTTCTATTTTGTATCGCTGTCTTTCAGACAAATGCCTGTACTTCTTGATGTTGGTGGTAGAATGATCCTGCTCCATAGGTCTCCTGTTCTTTGTTTGTTAGTCAACTACAAAGTAACAGTGTTTTAAGATCTATGGGGCTTTTTCTTCCAACCCACTTCCAAACCCACACCCCACCCCTGTTGCACTTCTAATTACAATTCACAATAAGGGAATACGGATCAAAAGAACCGCTAAAAAAAGGCCACTAATTTTAAGAAAATAAGCCCCGCTGGACCTGCCCTGCCTTTGAAAAATGAGATCAAGGACCGGCGTTTGATGGCGCTCCCAGTGACCAGGTTTTTCGGTCTCTTTTTTAGAATAAATGAGCCTTAAAAGCGCCGTTCCATGCGTTGCGATCGCTAAGACCCAGAGCACGAGTGCGATATTATTCAATAGAAGCCCGAGCGCAACATACACGACCCGCTCGCCCCTTTCCCAGAAACCGACACGGCAATTTGGGATCACGCATTCGGCGCGTGCGCGCACATAACTGATTAAAAATGAGCCAAGCCACGCGCTGACCGCTAATAGCGCATACACCATGTTGCCGTGCCGTACACAGAAAAAAAACAACCCCGCAAAAATAAAACCGTCTCCATACCGGTCAAGCGACGAGTCCAAAATCCCCCCAAAAGGGTCCACGGTTTTGGATAACCGAGCGACCGCGCCGTCCATCAGATCAAAGAAGCCCGATAAAAGAAGCGCAGTGCCAGCCCAGTAAAACATTCCTTTATATATGAAGATTCCTGAAACGAACGCGAACAGTAATCCCAGAATCGTTAAAAAATTCGCGCTGATGCCCGCCTTAAAAAAAATCTTGGCAACGCTATTTTTTATTTTTTCCATTTTGTTTTTTTCTATTGAAAAGAAAACATTTTTGTTATTATCTATTGTGTTCGAAAACTTGCGGGTGTAGTTCAATGGTAGAATCCGAGTTTTCCAAACTCGTTACGCGGGTTCGATTCCCGCCACCCGCTCCAGTTTTTTTTAAATACCCAGACAGGCAAGAATCCAGACTGATCAGTTTTTTGTGGTCCAGCTTCCGTCCGCGTTTTGCACCGGGGCGCCGCTAGCCAGGCGACCGCGCAATCGTTCCGCATAGATTTTTTGCACTTCTTCCACGGAAGACTGGTGTTTCTTGGCAATCGATTGATAAATGATCATACGGTCATTATTTTCATCATTGAGCAATTGTTGGGCGTGCGACTCCCCTGCGCCGCGCATCACGACGAGAGCCGAGTTAGTTTCTCCCAATATTCCTTGGGCTTCTAGTGAGGTCAATTCAGGGTGCCGGTCACGGCGGCGGTAAGCGGCCTCCTTGGCTTCCGCACTCCAATTTTCCTCATCGGCATAAGCATTCGGAATGATCAGCGCGCTTAAATCCTTCTTGGCCTTGCTATCCTGTCCGGCGACGATATTTTCAATGTCATCGGCCTCTTTGGCGACGTGCTGGTAAACGTCAAGACGCATCGAGATGTCCATCTTGATAGGATCTTTTGGCGCTTCCACCTGCACGCGCGCGCAGCCGACCCCAAGCATAAGCAACCCTAGTATCGTCCAATTAAATTTATTTTTCACTTCATCCTCCATTGTAAAATACATCATGCAGTTTGATATCAAAATTACGCTTGCCTTTCTGCCCGTTGAGACTCACAACAAGATTAAGGTCCTGTCCATGCATTCCTAAAGATACTGTCGCGCTATCGAAAGGATATTCTTTAAATCCCGCCTCGACAAGCTCGATGGGCTGGTGGACATTTTGGGCCAAATAATTCAGGAAATCCTGGTCCCGGATGATCAGGTTACCGCCTGCCTCAGAAGAGGACAAGCCGCCGGAAAGTTCCTTTATTCCTGACAAATCGCCGCGCAGGTTTATTTTACCAGCTAGTTTACCTTCCGCACTCATTTTCTTTTCCAAATCAAAATCTTTCGTGATCGTATCCATATCCAAAGCGCTTAGGTTAAACGCCGCTTGATAGGCAAAACCATCTGCGATGGTCACATTGAGAAAGCCGTTCACGTTTCCGTTGATCACAGAGGCGGTCAGCGGCTCGATCCGAAGCGTTTTATTTCCAGCTATCACTTTCCCTTGGATGTCTTTGATTTTTAATTTGTTATAACTTAATTTTCCGATCGACAATTTCCCCGCGGCTACGTTTGAAATATCCAAAACAATGTATTCTAATGAAAGTTCGCCGGCTTTCAGCGAATCGCTGGAAAGGCTGGCTGAATTGATCCGCACGTTTTGCAAATCAAGCTCCAGCGAACCATGGACATCGGTGATCAAGTCAGGTGTCTTACATTGCAAATCCAGATCACGTATTTCAATGGTCCGAAATAGAATTTTATTAGAAAGATTCTTAACAGCAGGTTTATTTTTTGAAAACCATTCTTTAGAAAGACCTTTCAGCTTGACGTGAGGCTCAAGCACGACCATTTTGAGCGTCGCATCGAAAGAGACCTTTTTGATTTTGATCTCGTAAAGCCTATTTTTTATCTCAATATTGGACAACGCGGCCGAAAGAGGCCTCTCGATGGATAAAGACCCGATGGAGATATCTGCGTCTTTGAAATGATGCCGCAAAGTGCGCTGGACCTGCCACGTTGCAATGCGCGGGGAAAAAAAAGCAAGCAATAAAAGCAACAGGAAAAAAATAATTAGGATTTTTTTAACCATAAATCCAGGCGAATTTATGGAGCAGGCAGTTCCAATACGAACTCACTTAACTCACTGCCCCAAATGATCAAACTTGTAACGCCACATAATTTACCAGACCAACGCTTTATTATCAAATGCTAATACCCCGGGCCTCCGGACCCACAATAGCAGGAATGTGAATGCACGCTCGCCCTCGCGTGGGCGCTCGGGCTCACTCCTTCAGGCGCTAGGCCGCGCCCTCACTTTTGCGCCTTGGCCGGCGCACCGTTGCCTGACGGCACCGGAAAGACTCCACAGGATATCATGGAAGCTTTTGGGGGCGATCAAACCTATAAATCATTAGGAGTCGCTCCGCGACCTTTATAGCGCGGCCCTCTCCCCCCGTTAAAACCGACGAGGGGGATGCTAGAACGGTAGCGTTCTTCATTTCCGTAAAGCGTTTCTTTAGAAAAAGATTTATGGAACGGAAATGACCGCACCCCCCTCCCGCGCACGTCATCTGCGGCGGGGGAAGAGCTCCAGGGATGGCACTTTATCTTCCGCCGCAGAACCTCGGATTGAAGCGTTCTTTACTCTACAGCCCTTACGTAAAAAAGTAATGGAGGATGACAGGCTTTAAAACGCCTGTCTTTTTGTATCTTTTTTACTCCAGGGCAGTGTCCTCGGTTCCTGGGTCGGTTGGTCGTGATTTTTGATAATCGTAAAGAAGCGCTCCCTGCCTGCCGGTAGGCGGGCGATAACAAAGGGCTGTTTGGGGCATTGAGTCTCTTATTAAGTGCCGAGTTTTTAAGGTCAACTAAAAATACGACTTTCGTGTCGTGTTTATCTTTTTCAGACCTTAAGCACTTGCGCACTCACTCGTCTTTACGGACGAGCCACAACTAGGATAAACTTACCTGCTCTGCCCACAGATACTTAGTTTCTTTTTTGGTTCTATCATGTTGCTATCTTGGATACCACGAAGCAATTTCGACAATACTTCCCCACTTATTGATTCGCACGATCTGAACTTATCAAGCGATGGAAGCTGATCTTTGTAAACAGCTATTGGATCATTACAATCTATAACAGATTTATCCTTCAACCGCTGATAGTCGTTAGGATCAACGTGCACTACCGTGGAATCAGGCTGACCTGCTCGCAGCTTCTGAATTCGATCAATATCAGTAGTTGGGTTTGCAAGATAAATGAAAAGATCATCTTGGGGTGCGCGATTTAAAACAATTAAATAGTGCGGCTCTGTTGGATGGATATCCGGGGCTACTGCGTAAAATACGGCCCCCTGTTTTAGTAGAGCTGAATACTCTTTCTCGCGGGGGATTTCCAACTGCTACGCAGTTATTGCATGCGTTATTTGGGACTTATGAAGGTATGACTCACGAGCCCCTGGTGATACAATTCCTTTGAACAAGTCTTGATAATTGGTGAATCGTAAATCTTTATGATTTGGGTCTGCATCCTTAAAAAAATCTAGGCACTCAATAGAAAAATGCTTGTTAAAGACATTCAGATGATTTTTTTTGCTATCCCACTCTGGATATGCATGTGACAAATCACAAAGATCGAATTCCTCCATTTTGCTGAAGTTTTGAATCGAAAAATCAAGTGCTTCAATATCTGTGTTAGCTAGATAATCTGTATCAACCTCACGAATTGACGCAAAATAGTGCTCCTCAATATCTTTTAAATATTCATTGATATATCCCAACATCTCCGGAGCTAGTCTTGTTCTTCTTGCTATGTTCAAGGCGAGCGATGCGACAGGACCGTATTTCATGCCACAATACGCGTCTTCTGTTACCAATCGTCCGTATTTCCGCAAATGATAACGATCTGCAAAATAGATCAGTTTTATTGCTTTTATACGTCTGATAATATTTTGAGATCCGGCGTTTCTGGCAAGATAGTTCAAAATCTGAGTGATTTTGTGAAAATCACAGGGAGTCATAACTTAAGTATATATTGCATATTGGCTTTTGTGAAGTCAAATTAGCTGGACTCTGTCCGCTGCAGAGCCATGCCCTTGATCGTGCTTATGAGATACCCCATCGACCTTTTGGGATTATCAGGACTCTTGACGCTCACCACATCCACGGCCTTTTTAACTATTTCCGGCCCGTATTGTTTTTCAAGTTCCAGCAGACTCTTAACGCCGCTTAAACTGTTATCCTCATACACCAGTTCGGCATACTCTCGCGCTTGCGTGTACTTTTCCTTGCCATAGTTTTTCTCGAGCTCCTCAAACTGCGTTTTCCTTTCTACTTGATCGTAGAGAGGATTCGGTAGATAGATATTGGCGAGTCTTGCGGGGTTGCCCTCCTTTCCAATCTCGTCATATTGGACTTCCACGAGATCCGCTTTTCTTAAGGCCATCGTTCCGTCGCTGATAAACCAGCGTGAAATATAATGCCTCTTCGAGAGCGTCTCAACGGTCGAAAACCATCTTGGTGATTGCGGCGAAACCGCCGCATAGGATAGATTGATTAGATACATCACTTTGCCTGAAAACTTGAGCGTCTTATCCCATCCGTAGTTCCAATAGTTTTTCGGGATGTAGACAACCTTTTCTTTGGGTGTGATATAGAGTTTCGTGGGGTCGGAATAATCTTTTAGAATCACTTGAGAGTCTTTGCCGTATTCTGTTGTAACGTCTATCAGCTTATATTCATCCTTTAGCTTTTCAAGGGTCTTAATGATTTGACGACGATACGCTTCATTAGGCATATGATCAATGCCGAGAGCTTTGGCCAGATTATCGTGATTCACTATCACGTTTGCTTCCGGGTTTCCGTTGTATTCCTTTAATATATAAAGGTAGGTGTCAAAGGCCCTCTCATCGCCCTGATTTACCATCTGCCCGAGAAATTCCTTCCTATTCGTAAACTCCCACGAAAGCGGGACCATTTCTGATGAATCGATTTCCGGAGTTTCAGTTTGGATCTTCTTTCGGTCTTCCAACGCGACGCGGGCGATTTCTTTTGAATGAATGAGAACATTGGCCTCGTTGTTCGTGGTGAGCGCGGCGTTGGACCAATTGGTCGATCCAAGAATCACCGTTTCCTCGTCGATGACCACGACTTTTGAGTGAGTGTAGGTTTCGGGGGTGTCCATGGAAACGGGGATATTGTTTTTCTTCAATAGGTCATAGGCCTCCATGTTTTTGACTTGAAGATTCTCCGGTCTTGGCACGCCTTCCACGAAATCATAATTTTGATCAAGAATGACCTCGACCTTGACTCCCCGCTCCTTGGCCTTTATTAAAGCGCCAACGAGCTTGTAGCTCGGCCAGCCCGGCTCGTTTTCTTTGATGGAGATAAGATACATCGTGACCATAATGGATTCTTTGGCTTGGTTGATCGCGTTCACGGTTGTTTCGAGGTATTTATCGGCGGGAATGAATTCAACGTCGGCTTGAGAAGCGTAGAGGTCTTGAGTAATTAGGAGAGCAAGAACTATTAAGAGTACGGATTGTTTTCGAGTTTTTAACATGATGGATGAAAAAGTATTTTAGATTAGGGGGCCCCTACTGGACGAATTTCTCAACTACTTTCTTACCGACAGCTCAGAAGTAAATATCTCATGAGAGTCTTCCGTTCTTAAAAGCCAGTCTTCATTTTGTCCAAAAATAAAGGTAAAGAATCTAGAATTTCCATGAAAAGACCTCTGGCTTTTACGTATCTCCAGTATCTGACGAAATCAATTTTGGGCTCGGCTGCATCTTGACTAATAATATTCAATTTTGGTCTAGAAAATTCCCTCACCCAAAAATATCTCTCTAGTTGATTACGTACCCCGTTGCTTTGATCATATAATTCAAGCAAAGCTTTAGCATCAAATAGCCGTGAAGTCTGGATATTGTTATAAAAATTGTTAATTTGTTTATCTAAGGCTGAGAGTCTAAAACTCGTATATCTCGATTGATACTCGTTCCACTTAAATTTCGGATGTGCCGCAGTTTGGCTTTGTTGCTTAAGTTGACTCATTCGGCTGCGGATTTCCTCTTGATTAGTTAAAAGTTCAGGAAAAATTGCCTGGGCAACATCTTGATGTCTAGAATAACTATAAATAGATCGAAATGGGACTAACAAGACGAGAAATATGACGCAAGCAAATATGACTTTCTTAATGATTTTTCTCATCGCCGCGCGCTAAGAACACCCTTTATATAAATGGTTTCGGATTTGTTCTCCAGTTGCATAAAATGGGAAGCCTTTTCCGTTTCGTTGCCGCACCAAATAAAGTTGCTTCTTCAAACCAAGCTGCTGGGTAATGTAAAACTTAGCAAAACGTTTGACGGCATTAGAGCTGACTTCTAAGCGCTCCTCATCCTCAAAATCATTGAATCTTAAGGTCGTTTCTCCGGGCTTTCGCTTGATATGAGCAATCGCATGTCTGCAACTATCCTCAAAGTAATGTCCGATCGATTGGCTTTTCAAGTTGAGTACGCCAACAACATTTTGCTCTATGAAAAAATGGTTTGTTGATCTGTTCCTATAAGTCTTGTTGACCCAATCCATTGGATGTGTGCCATCGATTTCCATGATTTGCCAGTAGAACAGGAATGATAAATAACTACTGTTGCTACTATTAGCTTCTCGGAACAGCGCCACAGCTAATTTTTGTTTATCGTTTTCCAAATGGGCTATTCGGGAAATGTCATATCCAAGGCTGTAGGAATACAAAGGCATTTCTGGAAAAGTAAACGCCCTTGCCTTAGCTGATCTCAAATTAAATTTTTTGCCCCTGCCAAAGCCTCCCGCTCTTCCCGCTTTGACCCTTGCGTCATGCTCCCAAGCAAAAGCACTTAAAAACTCCGATGCTGCAGCATACGCCTTTGTTTTGGCTGAAGCATCATCATTTTCAACTACAGTGAGAAGCAAATCGCGCCATTTTTTTGGGTTCGTCTGAATAAGTTTGAATCGGACATTATTATAAGTGAAGTAATAAACCCGTTTTCTGAGCCGCCGATCATTGTCAAAACCTATGCACATTAAGTAAGAAATTCCAGTGAGAGGGTTCATATGTTGGTCATCATCGTCAGCCCAAGAATCCTTTGGTTTGCCCTTCTGCCGTCGGTCAATGGCTTTGTCAAAAAGCTGGAATGACTCCTTATATTCATCTTGAGCCGAGTTATTGCGCTCCCATATTTACGACAAATAAATGTGCCAAAGTTAGGTAATTAAATTACCTCGAGATCAACCAAATTTGCAGGTTGTAATTGCTTGTACTTCTGTTGACCCACTTTCTTATATTGCCACTTATTTTCCGTTAAATTTGTGGCATTCTCACACCATAGAGCTGCTGCACGGTCCTTATAAGCCGTCTCCTCTGACTCCATGCCCTTTGTTTCCAAGAGCCAATGTGCCCCGTCTTTATCAACAGCTACGAAATCTGGATAGTAATTTCGCAGATTGCAGTTCCCGTCGGTATATTCAATAGCAAACCCAAAACTCTCGGGGATTTTTGCAAAGGAGACAACATCCTCGGCTTTATCCAGAAATTGAGCGAATTCTTTTTCAAAATCGTTATCACACGGCACGAGATTAAATACGGATTTCCTGCCTTCGTAAGTAGGTCTGCTCCAAGGGAAGGCCGCCAATCCCGACAAAACCCTATCCGCGCTTTCCAGTTTTGGTTTTTGTTCAGCAATAGTTTTTGTCATAAGTTCTTTTTTGAATGCTTGAACGCAAACATATTGGGCGACATTTGTACTCATAGCTTTTAAGATGGCCGGATCTTCAAGATTGATGGTTTTCCCAAATGCTTTCTTTTCGAAGAACTCTCTAACTTTAGGGGCCAAAGCCGCAAACTGCGATGGGAGTTTAACTTCCTGGGCAATACGGCGTGCATAATATCCAATTACCTCTTGAGGGGTTTGAGGTTCGGGTATTGTGTATTCGCGTTCAATCTCCTTCGCTAGCGTGATTATGTCATACCCCTCATATTTAAAAGTTTTTTCAGCAACATCGCCTTTTTTAACTGGCAATGCCGGGGTCTTGAAGCTAGAGATATCCATGTCTGCTATTTCCTGGGCCACGCTTTTCTTCCGCACAAGTATCGGTGATAAGACTGGTAGTCCTATGTCATACTTCTTCTTTGATGAAACGGGTGCGATAGTTTCGATCTTCAGCTTATCTTTTCCGATCTCGAACGTATCCAACTGAATTTCTTCGAGTTTCTCTAGATCCTCAACAAACGAGATAAAAGCCCTGTTACCAATCACATCGACTCGCTCGGCATATCCGAATCCCTGGCCTCTAAACATCAGTCTCAACCCACGCCCTATTGTTTGTTCGGGTAGAATATTTGCCTTGGAGGTATAAGGTCGCAGTCCCACAACTACAGTCACGTTCTGGACATCCCAACCTTCCCGGAGCATCAAGACGCTGACAATTGCATTAACAGGACTTTTCTCCTCATCCACCTCTCGTGCAACAGTGCGGGCTTTATCCACATCCTTTTTGGAAACATCGCCGGAATTATCAGTATGAATGATAAGTGTTTTATCCGCCCCAAATTCGGATGGATATTTTGTTCTGATCCAATCCCCGACATCATCCGCCGCGTCGGTATCGTTCATCATAATAAAGAGAATTGGCTTTTTGCTTAGCGGCGCCAATTGTGTTTTATACTCACGCCAACGCTCGACTCCTGCGATCAAGAATGCCTTGTACCTTGTACTGGCAATATGTGATTTAGTTTCTTCGATCTTGGCAATACCTTTCATTGGACGTTTCACAATTTGATCAAGAATTGCCTGTTTCAACGGATAGTCGAAAATTGTCCATGGAAATAATTGCCCTTTTTGATATCTAGGCGTCGCCGAAAAGTCTACTTGCATAGCCATCGGATTCGTTTTGTGCAATTTACGAATAATTTTATTCCATTCACTTTCTTCGTCATGCGTATGATGGGCTTCGTCATTTATAACTACGAGATTTCCTGCTCTTAAGGCAATTCGTTCGGAAAAATCTGTCAATCCGAGCTTTTGGAATGACGGCTTGTTCCCCATTACAGCTGTCATTGCTTCCGGCTCAGCGGAATTTGCCCTCTGCCATCGTTCATAAAATTGCTGAATATTTGTCAGAAATAAAACACCTTCACTATGTGCTTTTTCGCCTTCGCCACGTAATATGCAATTAAAATCCCAAAAAATTTCTAGCGACTTGGGTATTATGGGGTCAACTCTAAAAACATGATTTTCAGCAAAATCCATCTTCAAGCGCTCAAAGACGATTACATTCGGAGCGATCAAAAGAAAAGTCTTAGCATAATCTTTCGCAATCTCTGGGTTTTCACGAACTGCGTTCAAGAATTGCCATGCTACGATTAAAGACATTACTTTTGTTTTTCCAGACCCCGTTGCCATTTTAATGCAATAACGGACAAACTCATCATAGGTTGGCAATCTTACATCTTTGAGATTTTCGGCATATCTTTCCAGAAGGGCTTTTCTTGTACGAACCTTTTCATATTCCCAGACAAAAATCAGAGTTTCGAAGGCCGCCTGTTGGGAGTGGTGATACGAAAAAGGCCTTCCGTTTGGAAGGCGATGATCAGTGCGAAACCAATGATTAAGAAGAGTTTTCGTAGTTTCAGTGGTACCTTTATAACCGCCCGCAGACCATGCTTTGACTGCTTCTCGAAGAGCCGGAACGCACGGGGCGGTACGCAGCTTTCCGGTTACATCAAATAAATCATCTTCTGCTTGTTGCTTCGGCTTTTTGCTTTTTACTTTGGGCACCAGACACCTGTACGTTTATCATTTTAGTTGTATCATTACCGAGAATGTCTATCACTTTTACTACAACTTTATATTCCCCCGGCTCCTTATAAACATGAGCCGCTTCTAATCGGAGTTTGGAGTCTTGTCGCGTTCGGTAGCTTTGCCATTCGTTGTGGAAAGTGTCATTTTTATAATCCCAGTCTATTGCCCAATAATCTACCCATTGTGACCAGTGAGTTATTGATTTCTGAACATCTACAGGCACATCTTGTGGTGGTATTACAAAATCTGCTAGCTTTGCTTTGATCTCCACCCATTTCTTTTCAACATCAACTGACAATGAAGCCAGCTCAAAAAATCTAATATCGCCTTGCTCAACCGCTTTCTTGTCCAGTATCTCCTTCGGTATAACTTTAAAAGCAACGTCGACCTTCGACTCTGCAGCAACTTGTTTAGCCACTTCATTAACTTCTAAAGCAAAATCCCACCCAAGAATATCTACCGCTGCTTTTTCTGCGGATCCTTTTCCTTTTCCAACGGATTTCCATACCTCGGCAGAGATTGCCTTAATATCAGATAAGGTTACTGGCGCGTCTACCGACCCTACATAAACCATACGACCATTTTTGACACCATGTAACCATGCGTAGCCGGTTATGGTATCCGCCTTGTAAAGCTCCAAAACAAATTTACGGTATTTTAATTCTTTTTCTCTTTGATCTTCTATTGCCGCAAATTCTTCAGATTGCCAAGCTTGCCTTTCATATTTGCCTAAATTCTGAACAACAAATGGGCGGACATTTTCAATCGATAACAATCGTTTGCGAGTTGTCTGGACTGAAAAACGCCCTAAATCACAAGCAATCCAACGCCGCCTTAACTTTTCTGCAACCGCAGAAGTAGTGCCGCCTCCGCAAAAGCAATCCAGCACTAAGTCGCCTTCATTTGAGGATGTTTTAATGATTCTTTCCAGTAGCATTTCAGGTTTTTGAGTAGGGTAGCCAACAGCTTCGTTTCCCGCTGCTTGTGGAATGTCTGTCCAACAATTAGATATAGTTCGTCCCTTAGATTCGTGAAGATATTTTTTGTATTGTGGCACTGCTCCCGGCTTCAACTGAACAACGGTTCCTTCCTCATACGCCTTTTTCATTCGATCCTTCGTCCATCGCCAAACGCGAGTAACCCCAAGAAATTCATAGGTAAGGTTTGGTCTATTGTCACTTGGGTTGAGAAGTGGTAGAAGTCGATAACGCCCTTTCTCGTCATGATATTTATAGGCCGATTCTACATACTCTGGGTCGTGTTTTTCATAAGGTTGGTTATAAGTATATTTATCAGATTTCACGTAATAGAGAATAACATCTGTGCACGTCGCAAAATTAATTGTTACGAGGCTTTTTGGGTTGGAACGTTTCCAAACTATTTCATTTCGGAAGTTCCCAAGCCCGAAGACTTCATCTAAAACAACTCTTACATGGCTGGAAACATGCCAATCCAAATGCACATAAAGACTGCCGGTCTCGTTAAGTAGTTCGTGAAAGAGAAGGGCAGTTTCATAAAACCACTGGAGATATGAATCAAGTCCTGCACCCCATGTATCTCGATAGGCTTTTTGTTCGATAATGCTCGGCTCTTTAAGAAATTCAGTATTCTCGTCTTCTTCTGTCTCGGGATTGTCCGGAACAGTAGCTCTGAAAGAAAAATCAGCTCCTGTATCAAAGGGCGGATCAATATAAATCAAATTTACTTTTCCTGCGAAGTCAGGTAAAAGGCTAGGAAGAACATATTTTTTATCTCCCCAAATTAGACGATTACGCCATTCCGGATCTCGACCCGATGAGAACAAATCCAACATCTTTTGCCGTTGCTGGGCGCTTTCATTAACGCTTTCAATCGTCTGAAATGGCAAGGCAATTCGGACAGGAGCTACCTTCTTACCGTCTTTATATTTTCCATCCCAAGTTAACTCAGTCATAAAATCCTTAAATTTATCCCACGGGTTTTTAAATTGTATTCATTCTACCCTAAACACCTTTATCTTTCAGTAAATCAAATTCTGACAAAAAGTCGGCACTTAATAAGAAACTCGAGGCCCCAAACAGCCCTTTGTTATCGCCCGCCTACCGGCAGGCAGGGAGCGCTTCTTTACGATTATCAAAAATCACTCCCGCGGTCGGCGGGAATCCGTTTAGCGCGTCAAAACTCAACGCCCCCAAAAGCATCTATGATATCCTATGGAGTCTTTCCGGTGCCGACAGGCAACGGTGCGCCGGCCAAGGCGCAAAGGTGAGGGCGCGGCCCAGCGGCCGGAGGAGCGAGCCCGAGCACCCACGCGAGGGCGAGCGTGCATTCACATTCCTGCCATTGTGGGTCCGGAGGCCCGGGGTATTAGCATTTGATAATAAAGCGCTGGTCTGGTAAATTATGTGGCGTTACAAGTTTGATCATTTGGGGCAGTGAGTTAAGTGAGTTCGTATTGGAACTGTCTGCTCCACCAGTTCGGATGTCGAACCCTGCGCTCTCAAACGGGGGCGTGGGGTTTTGACGCGCTAAACGAATTCCCACCGCCCGCCTGCCCGACAGCCCAATACCCCCGCCCGCCAGAAGCGAAGACGTCTTATCCCTCAGGGAAATAAGCACTTCCAAAGAATTCTTGGAATAGGTGATTTTTTCGACAACCTTGCGGAAAATCAGGATTTTTTCAACCTGCGATTTCTTGGAGATGTCTTCCTTGAAGTCTCCGAGGGTTTTTTCTATCGCATTTGAGAGGGTTTTAACCAACTTTTCCCTTTGATTCCTACGGCTTTCCCGCCCGCCCGCCAGAAGCGAAGAGGTCTTATCTTTATGATGAGCGACCGATTTCAAATGATTATTGAATCTTCCTCAAGTACACTACGGTAACCGCACCAGGCAATCTAGCTTTAATTTGGGCTAGTGTGTTGTCATTGGTAATATAAATCTTTCTGCCCTCTATTCGGTAGCCATAAGGGGGCCTTGGAAAATGGACAAGTGGCCCATGATGAATAATAACGCTTTTCGGCATAGGCTCGTAGTCAAGCAGTATCGAATTATCTGGTTCGAGAGCATTTATTTGCTGAGCAATCAATAAAGAATCCATTGTGCGATAAATGGTACCTAATTGGGATTGGATCTGAGCAAGTTTTACCTGTAATGATTTATGAGAAATAACCACATCTGTAATTCTGTTTCGATCGGGGGTAATAATCGCTAAGGTGCATAAGGCAATAATTATCCATCCTCGGCCATTGAGACGAAATGGGTAAAATAACACCAGAATTGTTATTAAAAATATTCCTGCAAGAATGGATATGGTTGTTTGATCTAAATTTCCCAATTTGCTGAAAAAGGACACACAAAAAATAGTAATGCCGGTAGCTGTAATAGCCCACCAAAAAGTACCCGTACAAAAATTTGGTATGTTTTGCTCATAAAAATTCAACTTAGAATAATACACTAACTTCAATCGATCTCCGAATTGGGGTAATCTCGGAAACGGCCTTTGATATTTAGCCAAATCTTCCAACAACAAGCCCAAGACTTTTATAAAAAAATTATGCCTGAGGAAGAGCCCTACCATTCCTATTGGAACTAAAGCTAAGGAAAAATAGGTCAGTGCATTAAATTTTTCGAAGCTGATTTTTTCATTAAAAAGAAGTGCTATGAAACCGGCGATAATAGCGGGTATTGCCCAAATATGCGTTACATGCTGGCGTCTTTGCTCCCAGACTTGCTTATATTGCTCCAGAAAAAATTTATCTTCGCTCACTTATTTACTTCCTTAAAAATCCAACAATTCAGAAGGGGTTATTTTAAAAGCGGCTGAAATTTTCACTATTGAATCCAACTCAATAGATGGGGGTCTCTTACTTTCAAGCCGTTGTATATGCCGCGTAGCTAGATCGGCTTGCTCAGCAAGCTCCTGCTGAGTCCACTCCTGCTTCTTTCTCAGTTCCCTGATCCGCCTTGCGAGCTTCTTTCGGGCTTCTAAAAACTTTGCCTCGATGCCGTTTTTCATACCGACTATTTTAAATCCGCACGACCCATAAGTCCACGACCTAAAGGGCGTATTTTTTATTGATATTAACGCTTCCATTTGCTATGATGAATTAGTCCGCACGACTTATAGATCGTATTACTTCGGGAGACCTATGAGACTAGCCAGAATATCTATGGGATTAATCTATTGCCTGATAATGCTTTTATTTGAGGGCGTCAAAACCGTAATCAAACAGATCAACAAAAGGAGAAATCAATGAAACAGTGTGCCGTCTATACCCGCGTTTCTACAGAAGCCCAAGCCGAGCAGGAATACAACTCCTGCGGGGCTCAAAAGGACAGGATCCTCTCTTATGTAAGAAGCCAAGAGGATCTCGAGGTTTATAAGGAATACTCCGATCCTGGTTTTACAGGTGCAAACTTGGACAGACCCGCAATGAATGAACTCTTAAATGACATCGCCGAAGGAAAAATCCAGGCCGTCCTGACATACAAAATCGACCGGCTCACTCGCTCCACAAGGGATTTCTATTCTCTTATTGAATTCTTTGAAAAACATGGCGTGTCTTATGTGTCCGTGACGGAACATTTCGACACTTCTTCCCCGTCAGGGCGTCTCTTAAGAAACATCATGCTGACCTTTGCCCAATTCGAAAGAGAAATGATTGCTGATCGTGTGAAAAACAGTTTGTATCAAAGGGCATTGAAAGGCATTTGGAATGGCGGCGGCAGACCGTTTGGATATCAGCGTGATGAGGCCAAAAGACTTGTTATTGATAAGAAAGAGGCCCAAGTCGTGAAATTACTTTTCGAACAATTCGTTATGACCGGCTCTTTATTTAAAACGATGAAATTCATCCGGCAGAACAACATCAAGGCGACCTATCCCGAATGCCCAACCTCCGTGTCCGGTGTCGCCTATCTGGTACGAAACCCCCTTTATATCGGCTTTATGAAGTGGGGCGACAAAGTCTACAAGGGCCAGCATGAAGCCATTATTTCTCAAGAGGTGTTTGATCAGGCCCAATGCTTCACCAAAAAGAAAGTAATTAAGAAACGGCTCTTTAAGAAATATCTGCTTGGTGGCCTGGTGAAATGCGCTGAATGCGGGTCCGGCATGTCACATTCCTTCACCAACAAACCTAACAGGCGCTATTACTACTACAAATGCCACAAGGTGACCAAGGAGGGAAAGGACGCCTGCGGAATCAAGGAGATCAACGCAGAAAAACTTGAGCTGTTTGTTCTCGGGTTTCTTAACCGCGTGGCCAACGATAGCCACTACATCGAGAATCTGGCCTTTAAAACCGTGTACAGTCCTACCGACTGTGCGGGATTCGAACCTGGAGAAGAGTTGGTTAAAACCCTCTCAAATGCGATAGAAAAAGCCCTTGGAGACTTCAAGGAAGACATCTCCAAGAAATCGCAGGTTGAAAAAATCCTGATTTTCCGCAAGGTTGTCGAAAAAATCACCTATTCCAAGAATTCTTTGGAAGTGCTTATTTCCTTGAGGGATAAGACGTCTTCGCTTCTGGCGGGTGGGGGTATTGGGCTGTCGGGCAGGCGGGCGGCGGGAATTCGTTTAGCGCGTCAAAACCCCACGCCCCCGTTTGAGAGCGCAGGGTTCGACATCCGAACTGGTGGGCAGGCTAGGATTCGAACCTAGGAAGGCATAGCCAGCAGATTTACAGTCTGCCCCGTTTGGCCACTTCGGTACCTGCCCAAAAAAAGAACTGAGCTGGAGGTCGGGATTGAACCGACGACCTACGGTTTACAAAACCGTTGCTCTACCAGCTGAGCTACTCCAGCGAAAATTTAAGTTATTTTAAATGCCTCCGGCAAAAAACGAATGATATCGCTCGCCATTAAACTGAGCTCGCCCCGCTCTTTAACCGCCAGATCTGCCGCTCGTCCATGAAAATACACGGCCCAGCAAGTAGCCAAAAATGGGTCCAACTTTTGACAAATAAACGCCGTGATCATCCCGGCTAAAACATCGCCGGCGCCGCCTTTTGCCATGCCAGGATTTCCCGTTTTGTTGACGTAATATTTGTCGCCGCTGACTACGAGCGTTCCGCGGCCTTTCATCACGAGCACCACATCATAAAACTTAGAGTGCCTTTTTGCAAGTTTGATTCTGTCCATTTTGTTATCGGGCCACTTCTCGGAAAAAAGCCGTTCAAATTCTTTTCGGTGAGGTGTCACCACCAAGCGTGAGGGGTGACGCAAAAGTTCTTCGGTCTGTCCTCTAAAACTATTGATCCCGTCTGCATCCAGCACCGTCGTCACCGAAAGCGTCCGGACAAGCCTTCGGACAAGTCTCATTGTTTCATCATTTTGCGACAACCCGGGGCCGATCAATAATCCGTTGACCCTCCTTTTATCAATAAACTTTAAAATCTTTGAATAGGCTGAAAGATCAAGACTCGCTTCTTTTGTTTCAGGGAGTCCCAGTTGCATCACTTCAGGGATGGATTTTGCCGCAACCGGCAGGAGACTTTGAGAGATTCCCAAAGTGACAAGCCCGCAGCCCGATTCAAGCGCCGCCCGGGATGCCAAAAGAGCCGCCCCGGTCATCCCGCGGGATCCCGCCAGGATCAACGCATGGCCATAATTACTTTTTTCTGTATTTTTTTTTCTGGGAAGAAGCGGAAATTTCAGCGGTAATTTAAACATTCAAAATAGAAGCATCGCGCTTGCTACGGCATAATTTTCGGTATGCGACAGACTGACGACCACGTTTTTTAATTTTCTTTTTTTACGGACTCGCTCGGCCGCGCCGTGCCAATAAACAACCGGCTTTCCGTACGCGTCATTCAGGATCTCGATATTTTTCCAGCCTACAAAATCTTTTTCCACCTCTCCGAGCGCTTTAAAAATGGCTTCTTTCGCGGCAAACCGCGCCGCCAAATGCTGATAAGGAAAACGCTTGGAATTCGCGTACGCCAGTTCCCGCCGGGTATAAACCTTATTTAAAAAACCTTCCCCCCATCGCTTGCTGACACGGCTCAATCGCCTGATCTCGACAATGTCGATGCCGATCGCCTGGCTTGGGTTTCTTTTCACGAGGCGTCTTCTCATTTTTTTATCAATGCCATCATTTCTTTGACCGCTTTCTCAAAACCAACCCATAACGCGCGTGTCACGATCGAGTAACCGATATTCAGTTCATCAATCCCCCGGATCTTTGAGATCACCACCACATTATGATAATCAAGTCCGTGCCCGGCATGCGCGACGAGCCCCCTTTCGCGCGCGAGGCGTACGGCAAGTCTCAGGCGGCCGAGCTCTTTTTGAATACCGCGCTCGGTTCTCTGGTTCGCGTAGGTGCCGGTGTGAAACTCAACCGCGTCGGCTCCCAATCTTTTCGCCATCGCGATCTGTTTGGGGTCCGGGTCGATAAAATAACTGACCTCTATTTTTTTCTTGCGAAAAATTTCCATCGAACGAACGAGCCGTGCCTTTTCACTGAAAAGATTCAATCCGCTCTCAGTGGTCATCTCCTGCCTTTTTTCAGGGACCAGCGTCACTTGCTGCGGCCTAAGCCTTGCCGCAATCTTCACGACCGAAGGCGCTAAAGACATTTCAAGATTCAGCTTAATTTTTAAAATCTCCTTAACTTTAAAAACATCCGAGGTCTGGATATGCCGCCTATCTTCCCGCAGATGCATCACGACCGCATGGGCGCCTGCATTTTGGCAGATCCTTGCCGCTAAAACAGGGTCCGGATCTTTGCCGCGACGGGCCTGCCGCAGAGTGGCGACGTGATCGACATTGATTCCCAACTTCATTGGAGTGGCTGACCTTTGCTATTTATTTTCTTTGGCGGGGGTTTGTTCTTCTATCTTCTCAAGCGGTACCGTCACATCGATCATGTAAGGCGTTCCGGCCAGAGGAATCCCGGCGACGCTTTCAAGCGGGATTTTTTTGGCTGTCGTTTTAGTGTTTTCGCTGATATCGATCAATGCCGTTTCGGCGGTCGAAGCTTCCTCCAGAAGCGCCTCAGGTCCCACCACGATCACCCGCGAGGGCTGCGGTAACACCTGATCCGCAAGAATTTTATAACCATCCGGTGGCGCCGTTGCGAACCTTACTTTCACCGGCAAATTTTTGGCGGTCAGTTTGATCAATTTGTAAGAAGGGTCGGATACCTTCTTGTCCTTTTCAGTGTTGTGGATCTCGCCGTTGATGTAGAAATAGGTCAAGATCGCTGAAATGAGCGCCGCGACTTTTAAAACCAAAGAACCTTTGAGTAAATTCATGCGTGATCCTTTCTGAACATGAATTTCTTGACCTTCGGGGCTGTCTTTTGCGGTTGGTAAAGCTCTAGAAGTTGGTTTCGCAGTTTTTCTTCATCAATGTCGCGCGTGATCCTGGTCTGGTTCATCAGCGAGATGATGCCCGTTTCTTCGGACACGACGATCACCAGCGCGTCGGTCTCTTCACTTAAACCCAACCCTGCGCGATGCCGTGTCCCCAGCGTTTTGGACAACTTTTGGCTTTGTGACAAAGGAAATAAACAAGCGACAGCGACCACACGGCCCCCCTGCACCACGACACCACCATCATGGAACGGCGTGTTCGGCATAAAAATCGTGAGCAAAAGTTCAGCTGTCAAGACCCCATCCAGCGTGATCCCGCTCTCAATATAAGGTTTTAAGCTGATCTCTTTCTCGATCGCGATCAACGCGCCCATCTTATTTTTGGACATCGAGACCACAGCCTTCACGATCTCGTTCACCAACCGCTCTTCTTTCAAAAAAAGCTTGAACAGCGGGCTTTGGCCGATACGCGTGAGGCCGCGTCTCAATTCCGACTGAAAAATGATAAAAAAACCGATGATCGAGATCTGAAATAAATGAGAAAGTACCCAGCGGATCGTCTTGAATTCAAAAAATTCGGCGGCGAAAAAAACGACCACGATGAACGCGAGGCCTTTCAAGGCCTGGACCATACCGCTGTCTTTGATGTAAACAAATAAAAGATAATACGCGAACCAGAAGACCCCAATCTCAATGACCGGCCTCCAAAAAGCCCGCAGCATCTCGATGGCGAGTGCCTGATCAATAGACATAAATCAATGTTTCCGACTCATACGGACAAAAGCCATGTGGTCCGCCAATACCGCAAGTTGTTTATGAGGTAGCACATCATGGACCCGCAGGATATGCGCTCCTTTTTCGATGGCCACCGCCGCTGCACCCAGTGAACCGTAAAGCCTATCGGAGACCGAAACACCCAGTAAATTTCCAATGAACGATTTGCGTGACAATCCCACCAAGATCGGGCACTTTAACTTTGAAAAAAAATCGAGATGGCTTAAAATGTCCAGATTCTGATAGGTTGTTTTCCCAAAACCAAACCCCGGATCCACAACAATGCTTGTCTTGGGAATACCCGCGTCCAGTGCGAAACGGACGGCCTTTCGCAGATAAGAACTGATTTCTTCCAAAATATGATGATACGCGGGATGGCGCTGCATGGTTTTCGGATCGCCTTGCATATGCATTAAAATAACTCCTGCTTTATAACGCGCGATCAACTTTGCCAGGCGCTTATTACCGCTCAACGCATAGATATCATTCACGACGGTCGCGCCCTCATCCAAAGCCATTTGAGCAACTTCGATCTTGTAGGTGTCGACGGATATCGGGATTTGAATCTTGCTCGATAGGCGCTTAAGGACTGGCCGTAGCCGCCTGATCTCTTCTTTGGCCGACACCGATTTTGAACCGGGCCTGGAAGATTCGCCGCCCATGTCAATCAGGTGAGCGCCTTCTTCCTCCATGCGAACCGCTTGGGCCTCCGCGCGGCCGGGATCCATGAAGCATCCCCCATCACTAAAAGAATCGGGGGTCACATTGAGGACCCCCATAATCTTTGTTTCATGCCCTAGGCAAAGCTTAGCGCCGCCGCTATAGAAATTAAACTGCGGACGTTGGGATCCCGACAATGGCCCTGACTTCCTCCGCGGTCAACACTTCTTTTTCCAAGAGCGCCTTCGCGAGCGCCTTGAGCTGCTCCATGTGCGCGGTCAATTCATCCTTAGCCTTCACATAAGATTCATCAATGATCCTTTTGACCTCTATGTCGATCATGCGGGCCGTCTCTTCACTGTAGTTTCTTTCCTCACCCAAGTCGCGGCCCAAAAATACCTGATGGTCCCGCCGGCCCAGCGTCAAATTTCCCATCTTTTCGCTCATGCCAAATTCGCATATCATGCGCCGCGCGATATTAGTGGCGACCTCCAGATCATTGTGAGCGCCTGTCGTAATCTCTCCAAAACTAAGCTCTTCTGAGGCGCGGCCGCCCAAAAGAACCACGAGCCTTCCCAAAAGCTCTTTCCTCGACGTGAGGTACCGGTCTTCCAAAGGGACCTGCATGGTGTAACCCAGCGCCGCGGTGCCGCGCGGAATAATCGAAACTTTATGCAAAGGATCCGCGCCAGGCACCAAAAGCGCCAAAAGCGTGTGGCCCGATTCATGGTAAGCCACAATCATGCGTTCTTTGTCTGAAATAATGCGGCTTTTTCTTTCGGGGCCTGCCATCACGCGTTCAATCGACGCCTGCAACTCCACCATCCCCACGCCTTCCTTATTATAGCGCGCCGCCAGGAGCGCCGCCTCATTGGCAAGATTCGCGAGGTCCGCGCCCGAAAAACCAGGCGTCTGCCGGGCGATCGATTTGAGGTCCACGTTGTCGAGAAGCTTGATATTTTTCGTGTGGACCTTCAAAATTTCGTCACGGCCATTCAGATCGGGGCGGTCAATGACGATCTGACGGTCAAAACGTCCGGGCCGCAAAAGCGCAGGGTCCAACACATCGGGGCGGTTTGTCGCCGCGATCAGGATGACCGCTGCCTGGGTGTTAAAACCGTCCATCTCCACGAGCAGCGCGTTTAACGTCTGTTCGCGTTCGTCATGGCCTCCGCCGATCCCGGCGAAACGCTGCCGGCCTACCGCGTCAATCTCGTCAATGAAAATAATGCAACCCTTGCCGGTCTTTTGAACGGTTTTCTTCGCTTGCTCAAAAAGGTCTCTCACACGCGAGGCGCCGACCCCTACGAACATTTCCACAAAATCCGATCCTGAGATCGAAAAAAACGGCACATCCGCCTCACCGCTCACCGCTTTGGCTAATAAGGTTTTGCCGGTGCCCGGTGGGCCCATCAAGAGAACGCCTTTCGGGATCTTTCCGCCGAGCCTTTGAAATTTTTTAGGTTCTTTTAAAAATTCGATGATCTCTTTCAGCTCTTCTTTGGCCTCCTCGACGCCGGCGACATCCTGGAATGTGATTTTTGTATTTATGGAAAGACGGGCCTTGGATTTCCCAAACGACATGATCTTACCGCCTCCGGCCGCGCCGCCGCCGCGATACATTAGAAACCAGAACAGTCCCACAAAAAGAATAGGGCCGATCACCGCATAAAGAAGCTGGGCCCAAAATGTCTTTTCGGGGCGGATTTCATAATTCGGGAGGTTTTGCCTTAAAGTCCTCTCTATGTCGGGGTCACGATCCGGAAGCATGACACGATACTTCTCGCCATTTACTAAATCCCCCGTCACCTCATTCGCCACACGGATCCCTGTCTTGATCGTCGGCTTCGAAACGTTAGACTCAAGCATCGAGTAAAATTCGCCGTAAGTCAGTTGCCGGTTTTGTTTTTCAAGCGGAAGCGTCCCTAAACGGGTGAAATAGAAAATGCTTAAGAAAAGAATAATCCATAAGAATATCGAGCCGGGAAACCATTCTCTCAAATTCTTTTTCGGATCCGGTTTTTGATTATTATCGAGCTGAGCCATACCCCTAAACCCCTTTGATCACACGGGCAACTTTGTCCCGCACTATACCCACTAATAATGGAAGACGCATTATATCAAAATAGATTCCCTTTGCAAAGAACGAATCCAAAAAAATCTTCTTTGCTTGACAATCTAGACCCCAATTTATATACTGGCGAAATGTCGTGTTATGTATTCGTGGTAACTCATTGAACTATCAGGTGTTTGACCCCATCCATCGGCCCCAACTTAAGCAATCTAAATCATGAAAAAGATCAGACTAGCCATTGTCGGTGTCGGGAATTGCGCGAGTTCATTGATCCAAGGGATTGAGTTTTACCGGCGATCCAATTCCGAGAATGGCCACCGCGACTCCCTAGGACTCATGAATTATGAAATCGGTGGTTATCGCCCACAGGATATCGAGGTTGTCTGCGCGTTTGACATCGATGATAGGAAAGTCGGCCTGCCCGTTAAAAAGGCGATATTCCAGGCACCAAATTGCACACAACTCATCACAAATCATCTCCCCTCGCCTAACGCGGTCGTCCAAATGGGAGAGATCCATGACGGCATCGCGGAGCACATGAAAGATTATCCGAAAGATCGCACCTTCATCCCGAGCCGCTTAAGACCCGTCGATGTCGCGAAAGTTCTTAAAAAATCCGACACCGAAATTTGTATCAATTATTTGCCGGTCGGCTCGGCTAAGGCTACAGAATTTTATGCCGAGAAGTGCCTGGAGGCGGGGGTCAGTTTGGTAAATTGCATCCCCGTTTTTATCGCTTCCCATCCCCGATGGGCCAGGCGTTTTGCCGATCGCGGGATTCCAATCGTCGGCGATGACATCAAGTCTCAAGTCGGCGCCACAATCGTCCACCGGACGTTGGCTAAACTTTTTGAGGACCGCGGCGCGAAAATTGACAGGACGTACCAACTGAACACCGGTGGGAATACTGATTTTTTAAATATGCTGAGCCGTTCGCGTCTTAAATACAAGAAAATCTCAAAAACGGAATCCGTTCAGTCGCAGTTATCACAACGGCTGGATCCCGAGAACATCCATATCGGCCCCAGCGACTATGTGCCCTGGCAAAATGACAACAAAGTCGCCTTTATCCGCATTGAGGGGCGTGGTTTCGCCAATGTGCCGCTCAGTATGGAGATCCGGCTTTCGGTCGAAGACTCGCCGAACAGCGCGGGCGTCGCCGTTGACGCGATCCGCTGCCTTAAGATCGCGCGCGAACGGAAAATCAAAGGGCCTTTATACTCCGTCTCTGCCTATTTAATGAAGCACCCGCCCAAGCAATACTCCGACTCCCGAGCCAAAGAACTCATCCAGGATTTCATCGCAGGAAAACGGAAAGACTAACCTCCCCTAACCCCTCCTTGAATAAGGAGGGGAAAACTTGTCGCTTCCCCCAAATAAAAACCCCCTTGAGTTTTTACACCCAAGGGGGTTTTTACTACTAAATTACTTAAGTGTCTTAGAACGACACCTTCACTGAACCAACAACGTCAGTCGCTACTTTGTCTTCACCGTTTATATAGAAATCACCCGGAACAAACCAGCCTGTGAGCAGACCGAAAGTCACATCCTCGGTATAGTCATAAGTGGCTTGCAGGTCGATTTCATAACCGATCTCTTTGGAACGTGTTGATGATGTCTGAACACCCGAGGTGTTGTGGACATTCGCATCATTCCAGAGATAAGTGAACGAGGCCTCGAGCATCAGGTCTTCGAGAGGCTTCAAAGCGCCCTTGACCTGAATAAACTGCACGTTCGTCGAGCCCGGCTGGTCAACGGTATCGGCTGTTCCGTAAACTAATTCACGGAAATCCGCATAGGCTGTCCAGAAGTGGCCGCGATAAAGCAGGTTCCACGCACCATACTCAGCCGTGGTAGCGCTGAGATCCTCTTCACCTGAGAAGAGCACGTATTCAACCGTGATCTCCGGCTTCCATGTATAGTCCCAACGATAGGTACCGAATATATCGGTCGCCCAAGCGGAACGATCACGGTCCGCATTTGTTACTGCACCGCGGTAATTACCGAACTGATACGCCAACTCACCGCCCAGCGTGATCTGTGAGATCGGATCAAACTGAACACGGCCACCAATGGTGTGCGTGTCGTTGCTTCCCACAGAGGTTGTCGTACTGGTCGAAAGAGTTCCTCTATCGATTTCGCCAACGTAGTAACCTTCGGCCACTGCGTTGTACTCGGCGAACTTATAGTTCACATTCGCGATGTAGAGGTCTCTGTCGTCTTCGGCGTTATGCGCGTTCTCGAAAATCTTGGAGTAGACTAAATCAATCGTCCAAGGATTGAAATCGAGAGTGGCACGAACAGCGTCGAACGCGGTCGTTACCGAGTACTCATTAGCTAACACAGTACCCTTAACGTCCCATACCGTGTTGTTATTGCCGATGATAAAGCCACGGCCAAACCACAGGTCCTGACGACCAATGGCCAGTGTGAGCGGAGAATAAAAGATCTCCTTCATCTGAACATAGGCTAGATCAAGCACGATATCGAATTCTCCAGTATTCAATGTCGTGTTGCCGACGCCACTGGCTACTCTAGCAGCATCCAGATCAGAGGCATTCCAATCCCTCTGGTTGACGAGATTGATGACCGTTGAGACGTTGTCAGTCAAATCCGCAGCGACTTCAATCTGCGTATTGGACCTAAAAAAGTCCGCGGTATTCGCGCGGTACTTAGTGTCCGCTGGATCAACAGCCGCATAGCCCGTACCTCCAACTGGCAGGACACCGATTTCGTTGCTAGACTTCAGGTCATAGTTATGACGATTGAACCAATAAGCGTCAATCGAACCGCTTACCTTGACGTTCTGTGTCTCGGCGTAGGCGGGAACCGCAAAGGCCACCGCAAGCGCCAACACAAATAACGCTTTTAATGATTTCATTTAAATCCTCCAAATTGCTTTTATTTTCTAAGTTAAGGGTATTGCTTTTAGGGTAGCCAGCGTATCAAGCTGGCTTGCAGCCTTAGGCCGATTAGGTTTCCTCCCCCCTTTCTTTGGCATGTGTAGGCTACATTTGTTGTAAGTAAAGTACAACTTGAGCGTTAGACTATCAAACCTCTACCCAACTGTCAAGCACTTTTTAGTACTTTTTAGTAATCTTAAAGAGTCAGAATAGCTGGAAGAAACGCAGATCGAATGCAGGTTATCTCTCTCGCTACTGTCGCTTGCGCGGAGAACGTTAGCTGTTATCTTAATGCCTACGATCGTTGCTCACAGGTAAATCTCTTTTTTGTTGGACCCTCAATTATGCGCGCCAGCTTTACGCTGCGAGAGACAACCCGCATTCTCACCGCGACTGGTGTAGAATGGCGAGGATCGTTGCTCGCGAGAGCGTTGGCGAGGCGAGCGCCGTTTGCCTCGGCGGAGCAAACTAGCGTCTCTCGCGAGTAATAATCCGAGCCAATTCTTCGATAGTACAAAATTGAGCGGTGACACTGTGAAATGCTATATTTTGGTGCCCCGGGCGCGAGTCGAACGCGCGACAACAGGTTTAGGAAACCTGTGCTCTATCCATCTGAGCTACCGGGGCAAAATGCCTTTGGACTGAGCCTCAGCCAAAACACGCAGTTTTTTCAGTGCGGCGGCTTCGATTTGACGGACGCGTTCGCGCGTGATCTTAAAAACATTGGCCACCTCGTTCAGCGTATGGACCTCGCCATTCTTCAATCCAAAGCGAAGCTCGAGAATCGACTTTTCACGCGGGTTCATTTTATCCAAAAGACCCGTGATCCGCTCATTGAGGAACATGGCGTCTACGCGATCTTGCGAAGAGCTGGCCGTCAAGTCTTCCATCAAATCCATCATCGACGCTTCGCCATCCTCCCCGATCGGCTGATCCAAAGAGGTCGTGCCCTGGTCCATCTGCATCAGTTCCCTGATCTTGGATACCGGTAATTTCATCGCGCGCGCAAGCTCCGCGACTTTGGGCTTGCAGCGATGGCGGTGTGTCAGGCGTTCGTTTACTTTGCGGAAACGCGATAGCGTCTCCACCATGTAAACGGGGATCCGTACCGTCTTTCCCTGATCGGCCAACGCGCGCGTCACGTGTTGTTTGATCCACCAAGCCGCGTAGGTTGAAAAACGGTAACCGAGTTTCGGATTAAACTTACTTACGGCTTTCATGAGCCCGAGATTTCCTTCTTCTATCAGGTCAAGAAGCGGGACGCCAAATTTTGAGTATTGCTTGGCAAGATTGATCACGAGCCTTAAGTTTGAACGGATCATGATACGGCGCGCCTGCGCGTCGCCGCGTTTGATACGACGGGCTATTTTCAGTTCCTCTTCAGGGGTAAGAAGAGGGATGTCTTTAATATCCTTGATGTAGAGTTTTAAAGCATCCATGAAATTAACCCGCGTTTTTGATGAAGTTTCAGGACTTTTGTCTCTCCTTTAAAACCGCCTGAGCGGCCGCCAATCGAGCGATGGGTACCCGGAAAGGGGAACAGCTCACATAGTCCAATCGTGCGTGGTGACAAAACTCGATCGACGCGGGGTCGCCGCCATGTTCGCCGCAAATTCCCACTTTTAAGTTTTGTTTCACGCCGCGGCCCTTGGAGACCGCCTGCTCGATCAGCCGGCCAACACCGGACTGGTCAAGCGATACAAAGGGGTCGATCTTCAAAATGCCTCTTTCAATATAAGTGGGTAAAAACTTTCCTATATCGTCCCTTGAAAAGCCGAACGTCATCTGCGTGAGGTCATTGGTGCCGAAACTAAAAAACTCCGCCTCTTTGGCTAGATCATCGGCGATCACAGCGGCGCGCGGGATCTCGATCATCGTTCCCACCAGATACTCGATCTTCAATTTGTATCGTTTCATCACCTGTTCGGCGACCTTGATAATATCTTGTTTTGTAAATGTGAGTTCCCCCAAAATACCAACCAGCGGAATCATCACTTCCGGCACCACGCGCAAATTTTCTTTCGCGAGTTCGCACGCGGCCTCAAAAATCGCTTCGGCTTGCATGCGGTAGATTTCAGGATAAGTCACCGCCAAGCGGCAGCCGCGGTGTCCTAACATCGGGTTCACCTCATGAAGCGACTTTACTTTCTGCTCAAGAGCCTTTACCGAGATCCGCATGTCCTTGGCGACTTTTTTCATTTCCTGCTCGCCCTTCGGTAAAAATTCATGAAGCGGCGGATCCAACAAACGGATCGTGACAGGAAACCCGGCCATCGCCTTGAAAATCCCCTTAAAATCACCGCGCTGGAGCGGTTGGAGTTTTTTTAGCGCTTTGATCCTTTCTTTCTCATTTTCCGCCAAGATCATTTCGCGTACCGCTTTAAGTCGGTTTTCTCCAAAAAACATGTGCTCGGTGCGGCAAAGTCCGATCCCTTCAGCCCCGAAATTGCGCGCGATCCGCGCGTCGTCGGGAGTGTCCGCGTTGGTCCGAATTTTAAGCCGGCGTGTCTCATCGGCCCATCGCATAAATTCCCTAAAATCTTCGCCAGGTTCAGGTTGAACAAGTTTGACTTCCCCTAAGATCACTTCGCCGGTCGAACCATTCAGCGTGATCTTATCGCCTTCACGCACTTTGATCAGGCTGCCGCCGGATTTGACCGTGAAGTATTTTCCTTTTTCATCAATGTGGATATCGCCGCATCCGGCGATACAACACTTGCCCATGCCGCGCGCCACCACCGCCGCATGGCTCGTCATACCGCCGGTCGCCGTCAAAATTCCTTCGGAGACCGCCATGCCGCCCACGTCTTCGGGTGAAGTCTCCGTGCGCACAAGGACCACATGCCGGCCTTTAGCTTCGGCCCAATCGACCGCCTCTTCGGCGTTAAACACGACCTGACCTACCGCGGCGCCCGGAGATGCCGGCAGCCCTTTGGCCAACGTTTTATATTTGATCTTCGTATCGATCGTCGGATGAAGCAACTGTTCCAGTTGCTCAGGCGCGACTCTAAGGATCGACTGCTCCTTCGTAATCAATCCCTCTTTCACCATGTCACAGGCGATTTTCACGGCGGCGGCTGCCGATCGTTTCCCATTCCGGGTCTGCAATAAAAATAATCGCCTGTCCTCGATCGTAAACTCAAGGTCCTGCATGTCACGGAAATGATTTTCCAGCTTCTGATAAATCGCCTCCAGTTGGGCATAGGCGGCCGGCATTTTATCCTTTAATTGGCTGATCGGATTTGGCGTACGGATCCCTGCCACGACGTCTTCGCCCTGAGCGTTGATCAAAAATTCGCCGAAAAATTTACGTTCACCAGTCCCGGGGTCGCGCGTGAATGCAACACCGGTGCCGCTCGTTTCGCCCATATTGCCGAACACCATCGTTTGCACATTGACGCCGGTGCCCAGATCATGAGGAATCTTACTGAGATTTCTATAAGTAATCGCGCGCTGGTTATTCCATGAGGCAAACACCGCGTTGCAGGCGAGCCTCAGCTGATTCATAGGATTTTCAGGAAAGGCCTTTTTTGTGCTCCGCTTCACATAGTCCTTGTATTCTTTTACCAGTTCCTTAAGCGCCCGTGCGTCAAGCTTTGTGTCTTCGGTCACTTTTAATTTCTTTTTTTTCGCGGCGAGCAGATGCTCAAAGCCGTGATGATCCATCTCCAACACGACATTGCCGAACATCTGGATGAACCGGCGATACGCGTCATACGCGAAACGCTCATTGCCTGACTTTTTGATTAAACCCTGAACCGTCTCATCGTTCAAACCGAGATTTAATATCGTGTCCATCATGCCGGGCAGCGACACGGCGGCGCCACTTCTCACCGACACCAACAGCGGGTTTTCTTTAGAGCCAAAATTTTTACCTGCCGCCGCTTCCAGTTTTTTCAAGTTTTCCTGGATCTCTTCTTCAAGGCCGGCGGGCCATTTTTCGCCGAGCGCGTAAAACTCTTTGCAGGCGACTGTGGAGATCGTGAACCCTGGAGGCACCGGAATGCCGAGGTTCGTCATTTCCGCCAAGTTAGCACCTTTGCCGCCTAATAGAGTACGCTGATCTCTCGTACCTTCCGCTTTGCCATTTCCAAAAAAATAAACATATTTTTTCATTGAGTTCCCAATCCGTTGTTGTTTTGTTTTAGCCTCAGTCATAAAAACCATGAATGTGTTGTCTCCAATTATTTAACCTCCGCACTTGGCGCCAGACGGATCTTCGATAAATCCGCGATGCTAGTTGTGTAAAGCCGGTTCACGGCGCGGAGAAGCGCCAAACGGTTTTTCCGGATTGTCAGGTCCTCGGCGTTCACGAAGACCTTCTCAAAGAATTTATTTAAGATATCAAAAAAAGCGTCCGCGTACAAGCTTGTTGCGAGCTTAAAATTCCTGGACTCAGCCGCTTGTTGGATCGCGTGATGGGATTTTTTGTAATTTTCAAACACCTGCCTCTCCAGATCTTCCTGAAACAGCGCAAGCTCAGGATTATCGGGGAGCACCTCTTTATTGGATTTCAATATATTGGAAGTCCGCTCCACCACTTTCCAGGCCTCGGCGAACGGACGCTCTTCCATTAATGCGGATAATGTATCGACGCGCGTAAAAGCCTCGTAAGGAACTTTAAAATCCGAAGCCATCGCCGCTTCCACGAGATCCTCACGGAACCCTTTGTCAACAAGCAGCGCCTTAAACCGGTCTTTGAAGAAGCTTTCCGATTTCTTTAAAAGCGCCTCTTCTTTGTCTTTTTGGATGTAACCGCCCAGCGCCTCTTTATTGATCCTGATCAAATCCATCAGCGCAATCGGAGCCTTTTTTTCCAACAAGATCTTCAATACCGCCGTCGCGCTGCGTCTCAACCCGTAGGGATCCAAACTGCTGGATGGTTCATGGCCCAGACCTAATGACGCCGTGATCAAATCACATTTATCCAAAACCGATAAAACGCTTCCTGCCAGTGATTCGGGCAGACGATCCTGCGCGGTGCGCGGCAGGTACTGCTCCCCGATCGCCTGCGCGATCTCCCGGCTTTCCCTATTTTCAAGCGCGTAATATTTTCCCATGATCCCCTGGAGCTCGGGAAATTCGCCTACCATTTGCGTCAACAGATCTGATTTGCTTAAAAAACAGGCCCGTTCCAAATTTTTCTGATCTTCCACGGACAATAAAAGTTCTGGCCCTATTTTTTTGGCAAGCTTCACAAGTCTGTCCGATTTTTCAAGTAGTGACCCCGCGTTCTTCAAAAATACCAGGTTCTTCAGTTCCCCGCGTTTTTTCTCCAAAGAAATTTTTATGTCTTCATTGTAGAAAAAGAGGCTGTCTTGGAGTTTCGCGTGAAGGATATTCTCCATATTATTGGAAATAACCCTCTTTTCTTTTTCGGATATTTTTCCATCGAGAACCGCGAGGAATCTCGGCAGCACCCGATCATTTTTATCGACAACGCCGAAAATGCGCTGTTTTCTCGCCATGCTGACGGTCAGCACTTCAAGCGGTAATTTTAAAAATTGTTCCGCGAACGGCGCGGAAAGGCCCTGTGGATTTTCGACTAAAAAATTCACTTCATTCAGCAAAAAATGATCCTCAGCCCATTTTCCATGGAACGAACCTGTCAATTTGGCGAGGACTTCCTGGATCGTTTTCTTCCTCTCAACAGGATCGAGGATAATGCCGTGTTTCTTAAGCAGAGCAAAATAGGCCGGGATGTCTTTGACTGGGTGGCGCGTTCTCCTGCTTTTTGAGAAAATCACGGTCTCGTTCTTAACGCGCGTCAGCCCCACTTTGAACGAAATGCTTTGATCGCCATAAAAACAAAGCAGATGCCGGATCGGCCGCGGAAAAGTGATCCCCGAATCATCCCATTTCATGTTCTTGGGGAACGAGAGCGACTTGACGAGTCCCTCAAAAATTTCAGGCAGGAGTGAAGTTGTTTTTCGTACCGCCTCGGACTTTTTGACGGTCACAAACTCTTTTCCGTTGAGTTCCGTGATCGCCGTGTCTTCCAGCGTAAAATTGCGGTGCTTCAGGATCATCAGCAGTTTTTCGACAGGCTGGCCATCCACGGAGTAAGCCTCTTGTTTTAAAAGGATCTTGACCATCTCGTCTTTAGGTCTTTGCGCGGCCTCGACCCCTTCAGCCAAAAATACCAGCCGCCGCGGAGTCGCCCAGACGCGGCAGGACCCGACCCCGACACGCTGTTCTTCAAAGGACTTCTTAAATTTCGCTTCCAGAATATTTTCTCCCGGTGATTCAAAAATATCAGCCAGGTTCGTCGCCGGAAGCTCTTCGGTGCCGATCTCGAATAATACATCTTTTAACTTTCCCGGTGAATTATTTCTTTTTTTCATTGACAACCACGGTTTCTGGATATTTTTGCAAAAAATAACTTTGCGCGCATTTCTTGGCGAGATTGCGTACGCGCGCAATAGTGGCCGGACGCTCATTGACGCTCACCGCGCCTCGCGCGTCGAGCATATTGAAAATGTGCGATGTTTTCAACGTCCATTCGTAGGCCGGCAATACGAGCGTTTGATGACCAGGCTCCTCTCCCAGAAGACGCTTCGCCTCCGCTTCATAAATTTCGAAAAGCTTGTGCAGCGTCGCGGGATCGCTGGTTTCAAAATTATAACGGCAATACTCCACTTCGTATTTTTTCCGAAGCTCGCCGTACTTTAGATCTTTTGACCACTGCAGATCAAAAAGGTCATGTTTGTTTTGTAAAAACATGCAGATCCGCTCAAGGCCGTAGGTGATCTCACAGGAAATGGGATTCAGCACGTAGCCAGCCATTTGTTGAAAATACGTAAACTGCGTCACTTCAAGACTGTCAAGCCACACCTCCCACCCCAGCCCTGAAGCGCCTAGCGTCGGGGACTCCCAGTCGTCCTGTACAAAACGGATGTCATGTTCCTCAAGTTTAAGACCCGCGGCCCTCAGGCTATCCAAATACAGATCCTGCGCATTTTCAGGAGAGGGTTTTAAAATCACCTGGTACTGATAATAATGCTGAGTCCTTAATGGATTTTCACCGTACCGGCCGTCGGTCGGCCGGCGCGTGGGCTGGACATAGGCGACATTCCACTCCTCAGGTCCCAACGACCCGAAAAAAGTCGCCGGATGAAATGTGCCGGCGCCCACCTCCATGTCATAGGGTTGAAGCAGCGCACAACCTTTTTTTGCCCAATAATCAGACAGCTTCGTGATTAAATCCTGAAAATAAACCATTAGACCAACTCCATTTTTTCCAGAAAAATAACAGACTTGAGTTTATTAGACAAATGAAAATCGACAAACCGCCTAAGCATCTTCTCAAGCTCCTCGCCGACTTCCTGGGAAACTTTGACGTGATGCAAGTCTTTGAACAGCGCGCGACGCACATGCTCAAGAAAATTCAGCGACCCTTTCGACACCGGTATACCGGCGCTTCCGGAACAGGTTTTACAAACAATCCCTCCGAGCGACACATTAAAATACGCGGGATCCGGAGAATCCGCCTGGCAGACCACGCAGGCCTTAATCTCGGGCATCAGGCCCAATAATTCAAAAAGTTTCACTTCAAAAATTCGTGCCGTCCGTTTGCAAGAGGCCCCGCTGGATAAAAATAAAAGGGAGTCATGAAGCAGATCAAAAATAGCGGGGTTTGGCTCCTCTGTCTCGACGATTTCATTCAAAAGGTCGATAAAATAGCTCGCGTAAGACAAGCGCTCCAGGTCATTCCTCACTTCTGGAAAAAGATTCTCCAGATCGATCTGCGTGACCAGATGCAGATCGCCGCCCCTTTTTCTTTTATAAAATAAGATCTCGTTCAGCGAAAAAGGCTCGACCGTGCTGCTGAATCTCGCGCGCGCATCGCGAATCCCTTTCACGATCCCGCGGATCTTTCCATGATCGCGCGTATAAAATGTGGCCAAGAGGCTCGTGTCACGGTAGTCTTGGGTCTTCAGCACGAACGCCTGGGTTTTTGTGGCACTCATTTTTTATGGTGATTCAAGGGTACCGCCGCGCCGGCGCTGATCACAAGACGTATCCCTTCCTCGACGGTCATGTTGGACTCAATCACTTCTTCTTTCGGTACAAAAACAAAATAGCCCGTCGCGGGATTCGGCGGATTCGGTAAAAAAATGTTCACGATTTCCTTACCGGTTATCTCATGGATCTCCCAAGGTTTTTCCTGCGTCACAAATCCCAGCGCATACACGCCTTTTCTCGGGTATTCAACATAAACCACGCGCTTAAAAACGCCCGACTTGTCGCCAAAAAAGGCTTGGGCGACTTCCTTAATGGAGGAATAGATCCTATTAAAAAATGGGATCGTATCAAGAAACCCTTCCCACGCGGCGAATAATCTCTTAAATATAAATTTTTCGGCGGTCCATCCGATTAGCGCCACAAAAATGGCGACTACCGCAAAGATCACAAGCTTTGTCAGTATGATTTTAAATACGGCGTCAAAATCGAACGGCAAAATTTGGAAAAGCGGGTTCACGACAAAATGATCGGCGAGATGGATTAGGTAATTGACAAAGAATAGCGTCAGAAAAAATGGCGCCAGCGCCACTAAGCCCGTGACAAAATGATTTCTAAGATGTTTCCACATTGCGCCCCCTATTTAAAAAATTGAAAAAGAAGTGCCGTGACGAGGAAGCCCACCGCCGCCCCTGTCATCACTTCCCCTAAGGAATGGATCTTCGCGCGCAGACGGCTTTGTGCGACAAGTACCGCCATCAGAAACATTGCGCCGAGAATAAAAGGATTTGAATAGGTGAATAACACGGCCGTCCAAATTGAAAATGCGACCGCGGAGTGGCCGCTGATGATCCCGCCTCTAAAGGGGGTGCCGCGTTTAAAAAAAGCCTTTCCGGCAATCGTCAAAAACACCACCACCAGCAAAGCGATAAACGTGATTTGCCAAGAGGTGCGGCGAATATGGACAACGGTCGTCTGAATAGGCCACAACCAGTACTTGGAAAAAATAATACACCCGACAACCAGCGCGTTGATCGCGAGAACCAGCACAAACCCCGCGGAGATGTTCTTGATGATGCGTGCGCTCGGATGGGACGATGGTTTCACCAAATCGATCGTTTCTTCGACCACCGTATTCATCATCTCGGCAGCCAGCACCACGCTGATGATCGTGCACAAGATCATCCATTCCATACGGCTGACCCCGATAAAAACCGCCACTAAAAGAACTAGAAAACCCAGCAAAAAATGAACCCGCATATTCCGTTCATTTTTAATTACATAAATCACGCCGTCCGCAGCGTCGTTTAAGCTTTGGACAAGCGTTCTGCGTCTGTGCATAGTCGATTCAAAATCCATTCCTGCCGTCGGTGCATGATCTTTTTAACCCGAGGCCTTGTGTCGTCATAACCCAAAAGGTGCAGCGTCCCATGCACGAGATATCTCGCCAGTTCTTCCTTGTATGGGATCGTCCTCTGTTTTGCGACGCGTTTGGCCGTTTCAACCGAGACGGCCAGATCACCCAGATAATCCCGCTCTTTTTCAGTCAGCTGACCGGGCTCAAGCCAAAAAGAGATGACATCCGTCGCGCGGTCATGGCCCAGGTACCGTTTATTGATCTTTCGAATTTCCCGATCATTTGTTAAAAAAATACTGACCGACCGATTTTTTTGTTTTTCAAACGCCAGCGTCGATTTTACCACGCGCTTGACCCAACCCGTACTCCTACTGCGTGCCGGGTTGCCCCATCGGACTTCGATCATCAACGGATCTTGATGCCGAGCTCTTTGAGCTGCCGATCATTCACCGGTGAAGGCGCGTCGGTCAACGGACACACCGCTTTCTGGTTTTTTGGGAACGCAATCACCTCACGGATGCTGTCTAGGCCCAACAGGATCGTCAAGACACGGTCTATGCCAAGCGCGATCCCGCCATGAGGAGGCGCCGCAAATTTGAACGCCTTGAGCAAAAAACCAAACCGAAGCTCGGCTTCTTTTTCCTCGATGCCGATCGATTTGAAAATTTCTTTTTGCAAACTTTCATCATGGATACGGATAGACCCGCTGGCGATCTCATTGCCATTCAGCACCAAATCGTACGCGTGCGACCGCACCTTTTCAGGTGCGAGTTTTTTATTTTTAAATTTCGCCCAGTCCTCGAGGTTAGGCGAGGTGAAAGGATGGTGCTCGCTCTCCCAACGTTTTTCTTCCTCGTTATATTTAAACAGCGGGAAATCCACGACCCAACTGAAATGAAACTCGCCCAACTTCACAAGATTCTTCCATCGAGCCGTATGTTGACGCAAGGCGCCCAATGTTCTTAAAGCTTTCAACCGTTCATCGGCCACGATCAAGATCAAATCGCCGGGTGACGCCTGAAAAACCTGGATCAGTTTCTTTTGGATATCACTGCCAAAAAATTTGGCGATCGGGGAATCCAGTTTGTCCTGATCCACTTTGAAATAGGCCAGCCCCTGCGCCCCCTCACTCTTGGCAAACTCGGTCAAATCGTCGACATCTTTTCGCGAGGCCTCCGCCTTGGGCAGGCAAATCCCGAAAATACCCCCGCCGTCTTTGGCCAGCACCTCTTTAAAAATCTTAAACTCCGATGCTTTGACGACCGCGGATAGTTCTTGAATCTCAAGACTAAAACGAAGGTCAGGTTTGTCGGAACCAAATTTACTCACTGCTTCTTGATACGAAATCCTAGGAAAAGGTATTTTGAGATTGATCCCTTTCACTTCTTTTAATATTTCCTTTAAGACCTCCTCGACGATGGCAAAAAGATCGTTTTCTTCCAAAAATGACATCTCCATGTCCAGCTGTGTAAACTCCGGTTGGCGATCCGCGCGCAGGTCCTCATCGCGAAAACATTTGGCGATCTGGAAATAACGGTCAAAGCCCGACACCATTAGGATCTGTTTAAAAAGCTGGGGTGACTGCGGCAACGCGAAAAATTCTCCCGGATTCACGCGGCTCGGCACAAGATAATCCCTCGCCCCTTCAGGCGTGGACTTGGTTAAAATGGGCGTCTCAACTTCAATAAAACCCTTTTTATCTAGCGTGTTGCGGATGATCTGATAAATCCTGTGCCGCGTAAAAAAATTTTTCTGGACCATGGGGTTTCTCAAATCCAGATAGCGATATTTCAAACGCAGTTCCTCGTTCGTCTCCTGGCTTTTCGTTATTTCGAACGGTAAGGGGTCTGTGGAATTAAGAACGTTGACTACCCCGGCTATCTCTATTTTTCCGGTGATAATTTTTAAGTTCTCGGTACCAACCGGTCTCTTCTGAACGGTCCCTTCCACTTGTACACAATCTTCAGGCTTTAGATTCTTGTGTTTTTGAAAAATAGAAGAACTAGTAACTATTTGCGTTTTTCCGTAACGATCACGCAAATCAATAAATGTAACACCTCCATGATCACGAATGGTGTCAATCCAACCAGAAAGTTTTACCTGATGACCCACATTTTCTTCGGTCAATTCGCCGCAGGTATGCGTTCTTAACATGGGGGCGTCTTTTCTTTTAACCTCGCGGCGAGGTCTTGGAGTGGCGCTTCCTGCTGCGCGCCGCTTTTCATGTCTTTCAGCACACAAACATTTTTCTTTAACTCATCATCCCCCAAGATCAAGACGAAATCCGCCTTGATTTTGTCGGCCGCGCGCATCTGGCCCTTTAATGATTTGGCCGAAAAATCCATCGAGACTGCAAGACCCTCATTACGCAACTGACGAAGTATCTTGAATCCTTCCTTAAAAGCCTGGTCACCCAAAGTAGCGATAAAAAATAACAGCCCTCGCTTATTTTTTTCTTCCCGATCGGAAAGACACATCAAAAGCCTCTCGATGCCGATGGCGAAACCAACGGCGCCCGCCGGGCCGCCGCCAAAGGACTCAATCAAATGATCATAACGCCCGCCGGCCGCTAAGGCATCCTGAGCGCCAAGTTTGGGATGCGAAATTTCAAACACCGTCTTCGTATAATAATCCAACCCGCGTACCATGGTCGGGTCAAGCGTATAAGAAATTCCGCAAGTCGCCATGGCCTCGCGGACCTTATCAAAATGTTCTTTGCTGGCCGCCGATAGATGCTCCGAAATCGGCGGAGACTTCTTTACCATTTCGCGGCAAGAGGGATTTTTACAATCTAAAAGCCGGAACACATTTTTGGATAAGCGTTTTTTGCAGTCCTCGCAAAGCTTGTTTTTTTTAGGCTCAAAATATTCGTAAAGCACTTTGCGAAAACCGGCTCTCTCTTCAAAAGTGCCAAGATTATTCAATTTCACCTGATAACCGTCTGCGCCGACGCTGTCAAGAAACGACGTCAACGCATGCAGGATCTCGGCATCCGAGTAGGGGCTGTCGGTCCCAAGCGCCTCAACACCGATCTGATGGAACTGCCTGAGCCTTCCGGCCTGGGGACGCTCACTGCGGAACATCGAGCCGATGTAATAAAATTTACAAAGGCCTTGGGTTTTATCGAAACTATTCTCTAAATAGGCCCTGACAATTCCCGCCGTGCCTTCAGGCCGAAGCGCGACACGGGTTTTTGAGCGGTCCTCAAATTCGTACATTTCTTTTTGGACCACATCGGTTTCAGGGCCTAGCGCGCGCGTAAAAAGCTCTTTTTCTTCAAGGATCGGAGTCCTCAATTCCTCGAATCCGAAACGGCGAAAAACTCCGCTGGCGCAAGCCTCGACAGATTGGAAAAGAAGTGCGTCTTTGCCGTAAATGTCGCGCGTCCCTCGCAGGCGTTGAAATTTCATTTTTTCCCCAACGTATTGTCGTATCTTATGTTAAATAATAGAGGGGCACGGTGATCGTGCCCCGAAAATGACTCCATTTATACTAATATTTATTGCAAATCAACGGTGGCCTGATTCAAAAAATCCAGAGGGCCGCTATTTCACATCCCGTTTCATGATAAGACCGGGTTTAAATACCACCACTTTTTTGGGAGGCACTGGCACTTCCTCTCCGGTTCGCGGATTACGGCCTAGGCGTCCACGCCTGGATTTAATCTTAAAAATACCAAAGTTTCTCAATTCCACCGTCTGGCCCGTAGCCAGAAACTCGGTAATTTTGTCGAGCGCCGTCTGTACGACGCGTTTCACATCGATCTGTTTGATGCCTGTCTCATTTGAAATTTTAATGACAATATCTTTTTTTGTGATGGCCACGATGCCCCTCCTTGACTATTTCGACCCGCCATAAATTACGTATGATATTATCATATAATAACTTACAGTGTCAATCCACTGCCACCCCACCACTCGTTTCACCCACGGAGTAGGCTGATTGCTCCGCAATCGTCGGAAACAAGTGGTGGGGCTATATTTTCAGACTAACAGCCTCTTCACCCGCAAGTTTCTTGAGAGAAGAAACCAATAGTTCGTTCGGACGCACAAACAGCGTCCGGTCCACCAGCATCTCGGAAGAAACGTTATTCTGGTCCACGAATTCGAAATAAACCGGGATACTGCCGGGATGTTGAGACAGCGTCTCTTGGAGATTTTTTAAGAGATTTTCTTCAAGGTTCGCGGAGGGCAGCTTGACGCGGATGCTCCGGGCGAATTTTTTATGGATATCCAGAAGCGGCACGATCTCGCTGACGAGCAGTTTGGCATCCTGTTCTTTCTTATCCACGTTTCCCTTAAAAAACAAGATCACATCCTTCACCAGATGATGGCCATATTCCTTGAACGTCTTGGGGAACACAAGCAACTCGAGCGTCCCTTCAAGATCTTCGAGGCCCACGATCGCCATTTTCTCGTTATTTTTTTTCGTCTGCGTGAATTTGAGCTTGCTCACAATGCCGCCGATCACGATCTCTTCCCCGTCGCGTCGGTGTGCGATGGTAGCGGTCGATACCGTGGAATAACCTTTCAGTTCTTTGTGATAACGGTCCAACGGATGGCCCGTCACATAAAATCCGAGCATTTCTTTCTCGTTCAGCAATTTTTCATTTTCCGTCCATTCGGGTATCGCCGGAACATGGTGGAAATTTTTCTTGAAAAGCTCCTCTTTCTCGAACGAATCAAAAAACGATTTTTGCCCGCTTTCCCGGTCTTTTTGGATCTCGCCCGCGATCGACAACGCGTCGTCCAAGATCGCGAAAAGCTGGGACCGGAAAAGGCCCGTCGAGTCAAACGCGCCGCACTTGATCAGGCTTTCAAGAACTTTGCGGTTCACGACGCGCAAGTCCACGTTCTCGGTAAAATCATAAAATGATTTAAACCGGTTTCGTTTGATGCGCCCTTGGATGATCGCGTCAATCGCCGTCTGGCCTACATTTTTCACCGCGGACAATCCAAAGCGTATCGTGTCGGCCCCGACGACCGTGAATTGAGGAAAACTTTCATTCACGTCCGGCGGAAGAACTTTCAGATTCATGCGCTTGGCCTCATCGATATAAAGCACCACCTTGTCGGTATTGTCTTTTTCGGAGGAGAGCAGCGCTGTCATAAATTCAACCTGATAATTAGCTTTCAAATAGGCCGTACGGTAGGAGATCATCGCGTAGGCCGCCGAGTGGCTTTTGTTGAAACCGTAGCCCGCGAAGTGGACGATAAAATTGAAAATTTTTTCGGCGATGCGTTTGTCAATTTTGTTCTGCGCGCATCCCTTCACAAAATCCTCGCGGACTTCCTGCATGACCTCCTCTTTTTTCTTCGAGATCGCGCGCCGCAGAGAGTCCGATTTACCGAGCGAGAACCCAGCCAGCATGTTCACGATCTTCATGATCTGTTCTTGGAAAACGATGATCCCGTAGGTGTCTTTCAGGATCGGCTCGAGGAGCGGATGGTCATAAACGATCGGGATTTGGCCGTGCTTTCTTTTGATGAACTCATCCACCATGCCCGAACCAATCGGTCCCGGCCGGTAAAGCGCGAGAATCGCGATCAGGTCCTCAAATTTATCGGGCCTAAGTTTTTTTAAAATGTCGCGCATTCCTGAACTTTCAAGCTGAAACACGCCGATGGAATACGCCTTGGAGAGCATGTTAAAAGTTTTTTCGTCATCGAGCGGGATTTTCGACCAATCCACATCCTTTTTTTGAATTCGCTTGATAATTTTCAAGGTATCATCGATCACCGTCAATGTCCGCAGGCCCAGAAAATCCATCTTAAGAAGACCTATCTTCTCAAGCGACTCCATCGAAAACATCGTGGAGATCTGCCCGTCCCCCGTTTTAAAAAGCGGGACGTGCTCCCTTAAGGGTCGTTTGCTGATCACGACACCGGCCGCGTGCGTTGAAGCGTGCCGCGTCATCCCTTCGAGAATTCTTGAGGTATCGATGAGCTGTGTGATCTGCGCGTTGGTCTTGTAAAGGGATTTCAGTTCAGGCTCCCTTTGAAGCGCCGTCTCGATCGTGATGTCCAGTTCCGCGGGAATGAGTTTCGCGATCCTATCAACCTCCGCGTACGGGATGGCCATCACACGGCCCACGTCACGGATCACGGCCTTCGCCATCATGGTCCCGAACGTGATGATCTGCGCGACATTGTCTTTCGAATATTTTTCAGTGACGTACTGAATCACTTCATCACGGTGCTCGTAGCAGAAATCGATATCAATATCCGGCATGCTCACGCGCTCCGGATTCAAGAACCTTTCAAAAAGAAGGTCATATTTCAACGGGTCGATATCGGTGATCCCGAGCGCATAGCTCACAACGCTTCCCGCCGCCGAACCACGGCCCGGCCCGACCGGAATGCCTTTTTGCTTGGCGAAATGTACGAAATCCCACACGATCAAAAAATAGCTGATGTATCCGCTTTTTTGGATCACGTTGAGCTCATGTTCCACTCGTTTTTGGACCGCGTCGGTGATCGGCTGATACCGCTCCTGTAAACCTTGGAACGTCAGTTCCCGCAAGTATTCATCGAGTGTTTTGCCTTGCGGCGGGACAAATTCCGGAACGTGGGTCTTTGTGAAATCAAGCTCCAGGTTACAGCGCTCGGCGATCTTGACCGTGTTCGCGATCGCTTCAGGCGTGTCCTTGAATTTCTCATTCATCTCTTCAGACGATTTAAAATAAAATTCATCCGTTTGAAAACGCGTGCGATTCGGGTCATCCAGCGTGGTTTGGGTTTGAATACATGTCAGGACCTCATGAGCTTTTTGAAACTCACGTTTCAGATACCGCACATCGTTCGCGGCCACCAGATCGATCCCAAGCTTTCTGCTCAAGTCGATAATCTCGCCGTTGACGCGTTCCTGTTCTTTGATGCCGCTATGAATGATCTCAAGATAGAAATCATCTTTGCCAAAAAGTTCCAAATATTGGAGCGCTGCCTGATGGGCTTTTTCGGCTTGGCCAATGTTGAGAAGATGAGGAATTTCCGCGCGTAGGCCGCCCGAGAGCCCGATCAGACCTTTAGAGAATTTCCTTAAAACCTCTTTATCAATCCGGGGACGGTAATAAAAACCTTCGAGGTAGCCGATCGTCACGAGTTCAATCAGATTACGGTAGCCGGCCTCGTCTTTGCAAAGTAAAACAAACGGGTAGGAAGCGCCCTGGAGTCCATGCGTGGACCTCTCGAACCGGCTTTCAGGCGCGATGTAGACTTCGGCACCGATGATGGGTTTGATGCCTGCTTTTTTACAGGCGCTGTAAAACTCTATCGCGCCAAACAGGTTGCCATTGTCGGTGACAGCGAGGGCCGGCATACCCATTTTCTTGGCGAGGGTCGTCAAGTCTTCTATACGGCAGACCGCATCCAGAAGGCTGTACTGCGAATGAACATGAAGATGAACAAAATCAGATTTCATGGGACACACTTATTTCTATTATAACTTCGACGCCTGCCGCTATTCCCATTCGATGGTCGCAGGAGGTTTGGAACTCACGTCGTAGACAACGCGGTTGACACCTTTGACTTCATTGATGATGCGGTTAGAAATTTTTCCTAAGACCTCTTTTGGGATCTCGAACCAATCCGCGGTCATGCCATCCACGCTAGTGACGGCGCGGAGCGCGACAACGTTCTCATAGGTACGCTCATCCCCCATCACGCCGACGCTTTTTACCGGCAAAAGCACCGCGAACGCCTGCCAAATTTTATCGTAGAGGCCGGCCCTTCTGATTTCCTCGATGAAACGTGCGTCCGCCTCTTTTAAAATCTTGAGCCTTTCCTCGGTCACTTCGCCAATGATACGCACCGCAAGACCCGGCCCCGGAAAAGGATGGCGCCCGACCAATGTTTCTGGCAGGCCAAGCGCCCGGCCCAAAGCCCGCGTTTCATCTTTAAAAAGTTCTCGCAATGGCTCCACCAGTTTAAGTTTCATTTTCTCCGGGAGCCCACCCACATTGTGGTGGGATTTGATCACGGCGGTAGGCCCGCCGAAGGCTGAGCGGCTCTCGATCACGTCCGGATACAGGGTACCTTGAGCAAGAAACGCACTATTTTTTATTTTCTTGGCTTCGCGGTCAAACGCATAGATAAATTCATGGCCGATGATCTTTCGCTTACGTTCAGGGTCCGTTACGCCTTTGAGCTTCTTTAAGAAAACCTTCTCGGCATTCACCACATGAAGATCCAGATTGAACCTTCCTTTGAACGCACGGCGCACCTCCTGCTCCTCGTTTTTCCTTAACAACCCATTGTTCACGAAGATGCAGACAAGCCGCTTGCCGATCGCTCGGGACAGAAGCACGGCCGCGACCGAGGAATCCACGCCACCCGAAAGCCCTAAAATGACTCTGGAGTCTCCGACTTGGCGCCTGATTTTTTTCACCGTCTCATGAATGAAATTTTTCATCGTCCACATCTTTTTAAAATGGCAGATCGAGAATAAAAAGTTTTGGACCACGCGGGCGCCTTGTTGGCTGTGCGCGACTTCGGGATGAAACTGGACGCCGTAAATTTTTCTTTGCGGATTTTCAAATGCCGCCGCGTGCGTATTTTTGGTGGAGGCTGTTCTAAAAAACCCTTGCGGCATCCGCGAGACATAATCGCCGTGACTCATCCAAGAGATCGACCGCCGGCGCACGTTTTGAAAAAGCGCTCCTGATCTTTGGGACAAAAAAAGTTCGGCGTGGCCGTATTCCCTGTGTTTTGCGCGGCGCACATGGCCGCCCAAATGATGCGAAAGCGCCTGCATGCCGTAACAAATCCCAAGGACTGGAACACCTAATTTCAAAAGTTCGAGATTTAATTTGGGGGCATTTTTTTGATAAACACTGGCCGGGCCGCCCGAGAGAATAATGCCTCGGATGTCTTTTTTGCGGAGAGCTTTCATAGAAACCGTCGGGGGCACAATCTCGCAAAAGACCTTCGATTCCCGCACGCGCCGGGCGATCAGCTGATTGTATTGAGAACCGAAGTCGACGATTAAGAGGGTTTCCATGATTTTACTGGCTCAAAACTTTTCCGGTGAATCCTGCACGGCCCATTTTTCCTAAGTGCTTTCAGATGCTCCTGAGTGCCATAACCTTTGTGCCGTTTGAACCCATACGCGGGAAAAAGATCATCATAATAGTCCATCATCCGGTCCCGGATCACTTTGGCCACGATCGACGCACAGGCGATCGAAAATGACAGCGCGTCGCCATTGACGATCGCGAACTGCTTAAAAGGCAGCGCCGGAGGAGAATGCGGGCCGTCGATTAAAAGGCAGTCGGGCGTTTCTTTCAACTTCGCGACAGCTTCCTGCATGGCCCGCATCGTGGCTTGAAAAATATTCATGGCGTCGATGCTCGCCGGTTCCACAATACCGACGCCGATCAGGCATTTTTCAAGGATCTCTTCATAGGCCGCGTTTCGCGCCGAGGCGCTCATTTTCTTTGAGTCATCGACCCTCGAAGAAAATGAAAAATCCCTGACGATCACGGCTGAAGCGACCACCGGCCCGGCTAAAGGGCCCCGGCCCGCTTCATCCACACCCGCCAGGGATCTGAAACCCTGATCTAAGAAGGCTTGGTCATGCTGTCGTAGAAGAGACCTCTTCTCGCTTACGCTCTTCTTCAATTTTACCCTTCTTGCCCGTTTGATTTCTCAAGTAAAAGAGCTTCGCGCGACGGACTTTACCGGCACGGATCACCTCGATCTTTTGCACGGTCGGCGAATGAAGCGGAAAATTCCTTTCCACACCTTCCCCGAAAGAGACTCGGCGAACCGTAAAATTTTCGCGCACACCGGAGCCTTGTTTTTTGATCACGACACCTTCAAAAAGCTGGGTGCGTGTCTTATCGCCTTCATCAACCTTCACGAAAACCCGCACGCTGTCCCCGATCCTGAAATGGGGCGTGTCTTTCCTCAACTGCTCGTCTTCAATGGCCTTGATCGTGGGATGCATCGCTTTCTCCGCTATCTGTCTTCTGTTTTCTGAATACTAAACTTTTTTGACCTTTTTAATAAATCTGGCCGCCTTTTAAGGGTTCGCTTAGTGGCCTCTTTTTGCCTCCACTGCTTGATCGCCTGATGGTCGCCCGAAAGGAGGACCTTCGGAACCTTAAGCCCGCGATAAACCGCAGGGCGCGTGTATTGGGGGTATTCTAACAGATTCTGGGAGAAAGTTTCAAATTCCTTCGACTCCTCTCTACCGAGCACTCCTTTTAAAAGACGGACCACCGAATCCACCACGACCATCGTAGGAAGTTCCCCGCCTGTCACAATATAGTCGCCGATAGAAATTTCATCGGTCACGAGCTCATCGATCACCCGCTGATCAACCCCTTCATAGTGGCCGCATAAAAAAACCAGCCTTGCGTAAGAAGCGAGTTTCTCCGCTTTTGCCTGTTCTAAGCGCTGACCCTGCGGCGTCATGTAGATCAAGCGGGTTTTTTGGCTGCGCGTATGTTTGCCGAGCACTTTTTCAACCGCTTTAAAAATCGGCTCGGGTTTCATCAACATTCCCGGACCGCCGCCAAACGGCCGGTCATCACAGGTGCGGTGGCGGTCCTGCGTAAAATCCCTGAGATCGTGAATTCTAATATTCACAAGCCCTTTGTCGATCGCGCGTTTCACCATCGAGTGAGAAACCAGCGCGTCGAACATGCCGGGAAATAAAGTCAGAATATCGATTTTCAAATAAATTTCATCCCTGATTTTTTAAGAACGGATCTGACTGTCTCGGAAGGCTTGGCGCCCTGTTTGATCCAATGCGCCACACGGTCGGCTTTAACGCTCACGACCGGGGGCTTCTTCGAAGGATCCCAATAACCCACTTCCTCCAAAAAACGCCCGTTCCGCGGAAATTTAGAATCCGTGACCACAATACGGTGCTTGATTTTTTTCTTTGTTCCCATTGTCTTCAATCGAATCACGACTGCCATTCTATTTACCTCCCTGTTATCTGATATCTTTTTCTCTTCTTATTTTGGCGCCTAAACTTTGAAGTTTTGCCACCAAATTTTCATAGCCGCGGTCCAGGTGATACACACGCGAAACTTCCGTGTACCCTTCCGCCACGAGGCCTGCCAACACCAGCGCCGCCGACGCCCTCAAATCCGAGGCCATCACCGGCGCACCGCTAAGTTTTTTTTTGCCGCTCACGATTGCGGAAGGACCCTCCAGCATGATGCTGGCGCCCATGCGGTTCAACTCGCTCACATGCATAAAACGCTCAGGGTAGATCTTCTCGGTAATCACGCTGATGCCGGGCACGATGCACATCAGCGCCATCATCTGAGCCTGCAAATCCGTTGGAAAGCCTGGGTACGGCAATGTTGTTGTTGAGATCGGCCTCAACACCCTTTCACGGCGCACACGCACATGACCATTTTTCTCGGTAACGATAACGCCCGCATCCCTCAATTTATCCAGCATCGCGCCGAGCATATTGAGATTCATATTCTTAATCGTGATATCCCCTTTGGTGATCGCCGCGGCGATCATGTACGTGCCTGCCTCAATGCGGTCGGGGATCACCGAATATGTAGCGCCGTTCAATTTTTTTACGCCCTCGATTTCAACCGAAGGAGAACCTAGCCCTTCGATCTTGGCGCCCATTTTTTTTAAAAAATTCCCGAGGTCCACGACTTCTGGCTCGCAGGCTGCGTTATCGATCACGGTCCTACCTTTCGCGAGCGTCGCCGCCATGATGATATTGGCGGTGCCTAAAACGCTCGAACCAAAAGCGCCGCCGAGATAGATGCGCGCGCCTTTTAGTTTTTTGGCCTTCGCTATCACGTAACCATGTTCAAGCGTGATCTCGGCCCCGAGGCAGCGGACTCCCTTCAAATGCAAATCGATAGGCCTTGGGCCGATCACGCATCCACCGGGAAATGACACTTGGGCGCCGCCGAATCTCGCCAAAAGCGGCCCCAAAAAACAGATCGATCCCCTCATCGTGCTGACCAGCTTGTACGTCAGCACCGCGTGGCGGATATGGCTGGGGTCCACTTCGACGGTATTGCCGTTGTGTTGGACCTTGGCGCCCAGCGACTTTAAAATCTTCACCATCGTAAAAACATCCGCCACCTGCGGGACGTTTTTGATCACCGACGGCTCTTTGGATAAAATCGTCGCGGCCAAAATCGGCAGCGAGGCATTTTTCGCCCCGCTGATGTCCACGGTTCCTTCGAGGCGTTGGCCGCCTTCGATGACTAACTTGTCCATTTTTGCGCGACAAGAACCCGGTCAATGCCGTTCAAATCTTTGACGAACCGGCAATTTGCAAACTTTTTCTCTTTGGCGATTTTTTCAACCAGCGGCCCCGCCTGCCCGTCGCCTATTTCTATTAAAAGCCACGCGTTTTTTTTCATGTAATCAGGCGCCTGTTCCAAAATGCGATGGATCATCGAAAGCCCTCCGGGGCCGCCGTTCAGGGCCATCCGTGGCTCGGATAAAACTTCTTTCGATAATCCGGTAAAATCCTCCGAAGGTACATAAGGAGGATTGGAAATTATCAGATCCCAAAACGCCCTCTTGGACTTCCCAAAGACGCTAAAAAGATCGCTTCTTATGAGACGGACTTTTTTATCTAGCTGATAGAAATTGATGTTCTTATGGGCCGTTTTAAGCGCCTTGGAAGAAATATCAAGAGCGGTCATTCTACAGTTTGACCTGTGGATTGTCAAACTGACCGCAATGCACCCTGAACCCGTCCCTAATTCCAAAACTTCGGGCCTAGTAGTTTTCCGCTTTCTTTGAGCAGCTGTCGGAAAATAAGTATTTAAAATCGTAAGCGCCTCTTCGACTAAAACCTCGGTCTCGGGCCTCGGGATCAGCGTCTCAGGACTTACAAAAATCTTAAAGCCAAAAAATTCCGTCTCTTTCAAGACATACGTAAGCGGTTTTCCCTGAGCACGGGCTTTCAATGCTGCTTCAACGGACTTTCTGGCGCGGGAGGAAATAGCCTTTTGTCCCGTAAAAAATTCAACGCGGTTCAGTCCGCTAAAATGCCTGACAAGCTGTTCCGCCTCGGAAGCGGCGGAAGGGATGTTTGACCGCCGCAGGCGAGCTTCCACGTCATTCAATAAAAAAATATTCTGATGAAGAGTTTTTTTAATCTTTGGCAAGTTCGGCCTCATAGAGCGCGTCGACAAATTCCTGGATCTCGCCATCCAACACCGCTTCCAGATTGTAAACCGTCAGGCCGACACGATGATCGGTGACGCGCCGGTCGGGAAAATTGTAAGTGCGTATTTTCTCGCTCCGGTCGCCGGAACCTACCTGTTCTTTTCTGTTCTTCGCGATTTCGGCGTTGCGTTCATTGGTAATTTTTTCAAAAAGCCTTGCCCTCAATATTTTCATGCCTTTTTGTTTGTTTTTCAACTGAGATTTTTCATCCTGACAGCTCACCACAAGCCCGGAGGGAATATGCGTGATCCGAACGGCCGAGTCTGTGGTGTTCACGCTCTGCCCTCCCGGGCCACCTGATCGAAACACATCAATGTGAAGGTCCTCCTGTTTTATTTCGACATCCACCTCTTCAGCCTCTGGCAGGATCGCGACAGTCACCGCCGAAGTATGGATACGGCCTTGCGCTTCGGTTGCGGGAACCCGCTGCACACGGTGCGTGCCGCTTTCAAATTTAAACTTTCCGTAGGCGCCCGGTCCCGTCACCGACGCGACAATTTCCTTGAATCCGCCCGCTTCGTTCGGAGAGCTTGACAACACCTCCATCTTAAAACCGGAAACGGCCGAAAACCTGGAATACATCCGGAAAATATCGCCGGCGAAAAGCCCGGCTTCGAGCCCTCCGGTGCCCGCCCGGATCTCGAGGATCGCATTTTTTGAAAGCATCGGGTCATCCTGAATCAGGAGCCCCTCGAGCTCATGAACATTTTGTTTCTTTCGCCTCTCAAGCGCTTCCATTTCATGGGTCGCCATCGAAAGCAGATCCGCGGGCTGGTTTCTATCTTTTAAGATGTGCTCGACTTCGGCGATTTCTTCTTGGATCTTAAGATACTTTTTGTAAAAGCCCGCGACTTTTTGAAGGGCCCTGAATTCTTTTCCGAGATCCTTCAGTTTGGTTTGGTCCTGATTGACAGCCGGATCCTGCAAAAGCGCCTCCACTTCTTTGAAGCGTCTTACCTTGTCTTCGGCCTTTTTCAAAAAACGCATAAAATATATTTCCTAAAATGGATTACACAGATTATGGTTGATCCATTAATCTGTGTAATCTTGTGCTGCTTTACTTCTTCTTTGCGGCGTATCTCTTTTGGAATTTCTCGACGCGTCCCGCGCTATCGACAAACTTCTGCTTGCCGGTAAAAAACGGGTGGCAATTCGCGCAGATTTCTACGCGGATATTTTGCTTGGTTGAACGCGTATGGATCACGTTGCCACAAACGCAAGTGATCGTCGTTTCAAAATATTTAGGGTGTATCTTCTCTTTCATTTTATTCTCCGTGTTAGCCTTTGTTCATGCTCTTTAAAAAATCCTTATTGGTCTTTGTTTTAGACAGCTTCTCGATCAAAAGCTCCATCGCCTCGGTGCTGTTCAGCTCGTTCAGCACTTTCCTCAGGATCCAGATCTTGGCCAGATCGTCATTATGAACCAAGAGTTCCTCTTTGCGAGTGTTGGAACGCTTGATATCTATAGCAGGATAAATCCTTCGTTGGAAGAGATTTCGATCAAGCTGAAGTTCCATGTTCCCGGTACCTTTGAATTCTTCAAAGATCACTTCATCCATGCGGCTGCCGGTATCAACCAGGGCCGTGGCGATAATCGTGAGGCTGCCGCCTTCTTCGAGCGCGCGCGCGGCTCCAAAGAAACGCTTCGGCTTATGAAGCGCGTTGGAGTCCACACCGCCCGACAGGATCTTTCCGGAATGCGGCACGGTGGTGTTGTAAGCGCGCGCCAAACGTGTAATGCTGTCGAGCAGGATTACGACATCTTTTTTGCACTCGACAAGGCGCTTGGCTTTTTCTAACACCATCTCCGCCACCTGCACATGACGTTCCGCCGGTTCATCAAAAGTGGAGCTGATCACTTCGCCTTTCACGGAACGCTGCATGTCCGTGACTTCTTCCGGACGCTCATCGATCAAAAGCACGATCAACACCGCTTCGGGGTGATTGGTCGTGATGCTGTTCGCGATCTTCTGGAGAAGCACAGTCTTGCCGCTGTAAGGCGGCGCGACGATCAAACCTCTCTGGCCCTTGCCGATCGGCGCCAGAAGGTCCATGATCCTCGTTGAGACTTCCTGCGGCGCGGACTCAAGCTGCCATCGCTCACGCGGATAAAGCGGCGTCAGATTGTCAAATAGGATCTTCTCCTTGCCTTCTTCGGGTGATTCAAAATTCACCTTCCCTACCATCAGCATCGCGAAATACCGCTCGCCTTCCTTTGGCGGGCGTATTTGACCGGCCACGGTATCGCCGGTGCGCAGATTGAACTTGCGGATCTGGGACGGGGACACGTAGATGTCATCCGGACACGGCAGATAGTTGTAATTCGGTGACCGCAGGAACCCGAAACCATCTTGCAGAATTTCGAGCACCCCTTCCCCGGTCATCACGCCGTCTTTTTCGGGTTGTGCCTGAAGGATTTTAAAAATCAGATCCTGTTTCTTCAGGCCGCTTACGCCGTTGACGTTGAGCTTGTGCGCCAGATCATTTAGATCCAACATCTTCATTTTTTTAAGTTTCGCTAAATCGAGATCCATCTTTTATGTCTCCTGTTTGTTTTAAATTTTTAGTTGGGATTACACCGATCAGAGCCGCTCAATCCGTATAATCATATTTCGCTTTTATTTTCGTCATGACCTCCCAAACTTTTTTTTCCAATTGCTTCCGTGTCCCGTTATTTTCTATCACATAATCCGCACGTTTAGTTTTCTTTGAAAGCGGCCACTGCGTCAAAAGGATCTTCCGGGCTAGCTCCTCGGTCAGGCCATTTTTCTTTGCGCGGTGAAGAATATTTTTCAGGCTGGAACCAATCACGACCGTGACATGCGCCAGGTTTTCCATTTTCGACTCATAAAGAAGGGGCACGTCAAGCACCAAAATCCCTTTTTTCTTTTTATGGTGTTCAATTGTTTTGAAGCACTCCAGAATGACTCCCGGATGGATCAGTGTATTGAGCTTTTTCAAATCTGCCGGGTGCGAAAACACCCGCGCGGCGATTTTCTTCCGGTCGAGCGTCCTGTCTTTTTTAAGAACCGATTGGCCTAAAATTTTAGCGATCGCGCGGTACACAGGCATCCCGACTCGAACAACTTGTTTGGCAGCCAGATCCGCGTCAAAAACCTTGGCGCCTTTTCTTTTTAAAATCCGGGCAACTTCACTTTTCCCCGACGCAAGGTTTCCGGTCACGCCTATGACAATCATGAATGGTTTACCTCCCGATAGAGTTTTTTATACTGCTCGGCACTGTGTTTCCATGAGAAATCAGCCGCCAGTCCCGTCATTTGAAGCTTGCGAAGCTCCTTTTTATTTTTGTAAACTTTGAGCGCGCGCTCGATCGCATGATAGAACGCTTTAGAAAAACGCCCGCTGAATGAAAAACCGTTGCCGTTTTTTGGGTCATCCTCGCAATCAACGATCGTATCGGCCAATCCGCCGGTTTTCCGGACAATCGGCACAGTGCCGTATCTTAGGCTGATCAACTGCCCAAGGCCACAGGGCTCAAACAGCGAAGGCATCAGAAAAAAATCACAACCCGCATAGATCAAGTGTGCTTCCTTCGCTTTGAATCCAAGATGAATTGACGTGTTCTTCGGATGTCTGGCTCCAATATTTTTGAAAGTCGTGTGATAAACACTATCCCCCTCGCCTAGCAGCACAAACTGCACATTTTTAGATAAAAACTCATCCGCGATCTCCGCGAAAGCTTCCAAGCCTTTTTGCTCCGCGAGCCGCGTGACCATCCCAAAGAGCGGGATGTCGGGATCCACCTCGAGACCACACGACCGTTGAAGCGCTGCCTTGTTCACCACTTTACCGTTAAGCGTTGAGGCGGAGTAACTTTTCTTGATCAATCGATCTTTCGCCGGATTCCATACCTCGGTGTCGATGCCATTGAGGATGCCGCTAAGGTTGCGAGACCTTTTTTTAACTACATCCTCCAGCCCAAAACCAAATTCTTTTGTCTGCATCTCTTTTGCGTAGGTCGGGCTAACCGTGCTAATGGAGTCGGCGAACAGAATTCCCGCCTTTAACAGATTGATCCTGCCATAAAACTCAAAGCCATCGACCGAAAAAAACGCGGGACCCAATTCCAACGCCGCATACAACCGGTGAGGAAAAATTCCCTGATAGGCCAGGTTATGGATCGTCAGAAGCGATCTTGTTTTTTGAAAGAACGGGTCTTTTGAAAATTTCGTCTTAAGAAGCACGGGCACGAGAGACGCCTGCCAATCATGAGCGTGCACTAGGTCCGGTTTAAACCCGACCGCCTGGGCGGTTAAAAACGCCTGGTGAGAAAAAAAAGAAAAACGCTCCAGGTTGTCCGGGTAATCGCCCTTTTCGTTCCCATAAAGTGAGGCACGGTTAAAAAATGCCTCGTTCTCGATGAAATGAACACTCACGTTTTCGCTGAGCTTTTTTTGATGGCCTATGTTACCGCGATAACGGGGCATCATGATCAGTACTTCGATGCCGAGCCTGCCTAACGCCAACGGCAACGCACCCGCCACATCGGCTAATCCGCCCGTTTTCGCGAACGGCACCACTTCACTCGCACAAAATAAAATTTTAATGAGTCACTCCTACCGTCGTCACTTCGCCGCGCAGAATGACGAATGGGATCTTATTCAAAATCTTCCATGTCCAACCAATTTGGCCCGGCCTTGACGGATACCTTGATCGGCACCTTGAACGAAACCGCATCTTGCATCTCCCGTGTCGCCATCGCCACCAGATCTTTAAGCTCGTCTTTGGGGACTTCAAATAAAAGCTCGTCGTGAACTTGCAGGATCATCTTGGAAACAAATTTTTCTTTTGCAAGACGCGCGGCGATTTCGCGCATCGCGATTTTTATGATGTCGCTCGCGGTTCCCTGGATCGGCATATTGATCGCCGTTCGCTCCGCAAATTTTTTCATCCGAATATCCTTGGATAAGATCTCCGGAATATAACGACGCCTCTTAAAGCAAGTCGAAACATACCCCTCTTTTCTCGCTTTCTCTAAAGTTTCTTCCAGGTATTTCTTGACTCTGGGATACCGGTCAAAATAAGACTTGATAAAATCACTGGCCGCTTCGTTGGTAATATGCAGGCTCTTCGCGAGGCTGAAGGCGCCCATGCCATAAAGCACGCCGAAATTCACGGTCTTCGCTGAATCCCTCATGGCCTCGGTCACGTCCTTCAACTCCAGGTTGAAGATGAGGCTGGCCGTATACCGGTGGATGTCTGCCCCTTCTTTGAAAGCCTGGATCAAGTTCTTGTCTTCCGACAGATGCGCCAACACCCTGAGCTCGATCTGAGAATAATCCGCAGAAACAAGTCGATTCTCTTTGGATCCAGCCACGAACGCGCGCCGGATCTTACGCCCCTCTTCGGTCCTGACCGGGATGTTCTGCATATTCGGATCGCTCGAAGAAAGCCTTCCGGTCGCGGTCACCGTCTGGTTAAAAGAGGTGTGCACGCGTTTGGTCTTGGAATTGACTAAGAGCGGAAGAGCGTCCACATAAGTAGATTTCAGCTTCGAAAGTTCTCTGAATTTTAAAATTTCTTTCGGGAGAGAATGAATTTCGGCCAACTCTTGTAAAACATCGACATCGGTGGATGCCCCAGTCTTGGTCTTTTTTACCACAGGAAGCCTTAGGTGTTCAAATAAAATCTCCGCGAGCTGTTTGGGGGAGTTGATATTGAATGCCTTGCCGGCCTCTTTGTGAATTTTGCGGGTCAGCTGGTTCAGCTCCTTTTCCATTTCCTTCGAGAGCTTACCCAAGAGTTTTTTATCGATCGCAATGCCGGCGGATTCCATGTCCGCTAGAACCGCAACCAAAGGCATTTCGATGTCTTGGAACAACCCCATCAGATCTTTTGACTCAAGTTTTTCAGCCAACACTCTTGAAAGCCGAAGCGTGATATCGCTGTCCTGGCAGCCATAGCGATAAACACGGTCGATCCCCACTTCTTCCATCGGGATCTGGTTTTTACCGCTGCCTATCAGTTCTTTGATGGAAGTGATGCGAATGTCCAGATGCTCCATCGCGATATCATCGAGGTTATGATTCGGTTTGGCCGGGTTGAGGCAATAAGAAGCGATCATCGTGTCAAAAAAAATACCTTTTAGTTCGATACCGAAATTTTTTAAGATCAGCGTCTCGTATTTCAAATTTTGGCCTATCTTTCTGATTTTTTTGTCCTCGAAGAGACCTTTTAGAGAATTCAGGCACCGCTCGGCGGTCATTGAAGGGTCCTTGACGCCGGAGTCTATCGCGTCCTGATCCGTTCTGGCTAGATCCCGCAGCTTTCGTTCCCTTAAAAACCTCACGTAGAACGCCTCTTTTTCTTTAAAAGAGAATGAAACGCCGATCGGCTCGGCGATCAACGCGTCGATGCCGGTAGTCTCAAAATCAAACGCCCACTCTTTTTGCTTGGATAACTTGTCTTTCAGCGCTTCAAAAGATTTTTTATCCTGGATCAAATGGTATTCCAGGTTTTTATCATCTGTATTTTTTGATTCAATAAGCGGTAGATTTTTAAGAAGGCTCTTAAATTCGAGCGTCTGATAAATCGCCGCGAGTTTCTCTGCGTCCGGTTCATGGCGTTTTAATTTCTCAAAATTCACTTCCAACGGCACCTGGCAATCGATCTCGGCAAGTTCCCTTGAAAGCCTGGCCTGTTCTTTATAAGTCTCGAGATTTTCTTTCAACTTCTCCCCTTTGATCTTGGGTATATTTTTTAAAACGCCTTCCATTGAGCCAAACTCAATGATCAGTTTGCTGGCGGTCTTTTCACCGATACCCGGCACGCCCGGTATATTATCTGACGCGTCCCCCATCAGCGCCATGATCTCAATGACCTGTTTGGGTCCGACGCCGAATCTTTTCTTAACACTTGCTTCATCATAGATCAGGTTCTCTTTCTGGGGATTTAAGACGCGGATCTTTTTGTTCACAAGCTGAAGCGCGTCTTTGTCGCCGGTCACGATATAAGTCTCATGGCCCGCGGCTTCCAGTTTCTTGGCGATCGTGGCGATGACATCATCGGCTTCAAAGCCTTCTTTTTCAAAAATGGGGATATTCATCGCCTCGACGACTTCCTTGATGATCGGCATCTGAGAAACCAGATCCTCCGGCATCGGTGGGCGTTGAATTTTGTACTGGTCATAACGTTTGTGCCGAAACGTCGGGCCTTTCATGTCAAATGTCACTGCGACACCATCAGGATCGACTTCTTTGACCAATTTCTCGAGCATCGTAATAAAACCATATACGGCGTTGGTCGCCTGGCCTTTTGAGTTTCTTAACTCACGAATCGCATAAAACGCGCGGTAACAGAATGAATTGCCATCCAAAAGAATAACTTTCATGATTTAACTATGCAGATTGGCCATTTGAAATTTATTTTCGAACAGAACTAATAGGTTTACCTGTGAGGTTTTTTCTCTACTGGGAAGCGACAATAAAATATAACAGCACGACAATCAACGCCGAACACAGAATATAAAAATCATTGAAATACCAGAAATCTTTAAGTTGGTCCGCAAGATTGACCCTGCCAACCGTACTTTCATGAACGAATGAGGCTTGTTTGCGGGGAAAAAGCTCCCGTTCAATCCTCCATTTAATTTTAAGCTCTTCGATATCTTCTTTTTTAAATCTTAAAAAGGTGCCTGCGATATTGTGCGTGGGGATCTGATGCTTATGCACCAACTCCCAGAGCTCCTCTTCGCTAACATCCAATATCTCAGCGGCCTCATGAATATGGAGGTAACGCTCTTCGGCTAAATGACCCTGCCGTTCGCTATCCACTCATCTACCTTTTTCTTGTCAAACTTCCAGTTTTGGCCTTCACGGGTGCCTGGCAACTTCCCGTTTTCAACCCATTCCGAGATAAGGCCGGTCTCGACTGAAAGATAACGCGACACTTCATCAAGATTGAAGAACACCGACCGGTGACTGGTCTCTTTGTCCTGGGAGGCTAGCATCCTCGACATGCCATGAAATACGGCGCCACGTTCCGCGATAAGTTGCGGCGTACGAATATCACCGACAACCTTACCCGTCGCGGTCAGCACGATTTCTGTAGCCGCGGTCACATCGCCATTGACGCTCCCTGAGATCGTGATCCGTTCACCGACGATGTTAGCCTTTACCGCGGCGCGTTCCCCGATCAAAAGGTCACCCTTCGTTTCAAGCCGGCCTTCAAAACTGCCGTTAATATGCAGATTGACCTCGTCCTTGAACACGAGATTGCCTTGAAGACTCGCGTCGACCTCGAGGGCTCTTTGTCCTTGAGGTACATTTTGAGAACTATTGGACGCCTGAGACCCGCTCTTTCTACCAAGCATAGACACCTCCGGTTTAATACTTCGCTTGACTTCGTGTAAAATCGGAATAGCTCAATAAATCTAGTGTGTCTTTCTTGCCTTCCAAATAAAGGGCCGACCCCAGCGCCGCGATCATCGCGGCATTATCCTGACAAAAAGCGGGGTCAGGAAAAATAACTTGGATCAATTCTTCTTTGGCTCGGCGGCGCAGTTTATATCTTAACCTTGTATTGGCGCTTACACCGCCGCCGACAACGATCAATCTCAAACGCTCCGTTTTGGCGGCGACGACGCTCTTTTCCACCAACACGTCACACACCGCTTCCTGAAACCCTGCGCTGATCTCGCGCTTAACCTTAAGGCTTAACGGTTTTTTTTTCTTTAACTGTTCAACCTTGTAAAATACCGCCGTCTTGATACCGCTAAAACTAAAATCTAAAGAATCCTTAGAAAGAAAGGGCCGAGAGAACTTAAATAACGTGGAATCTTGACCTTTGGCTAAACGATCTACCTCTGGACCCCCAGGATACCCCAAATCAAGAATTTTTGCAACTTTATCAAAAGCCTCGCCCGCCGCGTCATCCAGCGTGCGTCCGAGGATCTTTATCCTTTGAGGGCTGTCCATTCTCAAGATCATCGTGTGCCCTCCGGAGACGACCAGCCCGAGGATTGGGAATCGAAGTTCAGGATCCGAAAGAAACCCGGCATAAATATGCGCGATCACATGATCAACGCCTACAAGAGGTTTATTGAGACTAAACGCCAGCGCTTTGGCCGCGGAGAGACCGACCAACAGAGATCCCATCAGCCCCGGGCCTTGAGTGACGGCGATCAAATCGATATCTTTTAATGACAGATGCGCTTTTTTCAAGGAAAGGTCGAGGCATGCGAGTATCGTCTCAAGATGCGCTCTGGAGGCGATCTCCGGCACGACGCCTCCGTACTTTTTGTGCTGCCTAAGGCTTGAGATAACAATATTTGAAAGCACTTTCCTTCCATCTTTCAGGATGGCAATTGACGTTTCATCGCAGGAGGTTTCAATGCCGAGCGTGATCATCATGGTTATTTATTCGACAAGATCCTTGGCTAAAACAAGCTGGATCCCCGCCGCTTCAAGTTCCGGGATCATGGCCTTGATCGTAGTTAAAGTCACCTTTTTGTCATGGCCTATCACGACGACGCGGCCGCGTTTCAGCGCGATCGCCTTGGCTATCTCCAGCTGTTTTTTGATCGCCGCGGATTTTAATTCATTATCAATGAATACGTCGCGCTTCGTGAATTTAATCCCTAATTCTTTAGCAACTGCGGGAGCCACGGTCGTGGAGTCCGTATTACTATCGACAAAAAATAAACCTTTGGACGATAGGTGGGAAAGAACCGTTTTCATCACACGTTCGTCGGAAGTCGCCGCCGAGCCCATATGATTATTCACACCTTCCGCGTGAGGCACGCTGGCCAGCGCACTGTCCAGATACAGGACGATCACCTTGTCGGAATTCGTAACCATAATGGTGTGAGGTTCGATCCCTTTTAACTTATTTTTTGGCTGCATCGGCATATGAAGCATAACGCCGAGATCATTTTTATAGGCCTCCGCATCAATCCGTTCGCTGTTCGCCAAATGCGGCAAAATAGACAGCGTGACCGGACGATCGAGATCGACGGCCAGGCGCACCAATGAAAAATTGTTGCCCCAATCGTCCAAAATGATCGCCATGCGCGGACTCTCAGCTGCGGGCTTTTTATAAATAACCTTTTTTTTAATAAAGCGTACTGGCTTTTTTATCTCATGAAAAGAAGGTTTCTTATAAACGCAAGCCCGGACAACAAAAAAACTGATAGTCAGTATAAACAATACGGACAGGACTATTTTTAGATTGCGCATGATTTTTTTGTCTAGCATCATTTTCACGCCGCGAGCGGCCTGGCCCTTAGTTCATTCATAAGAGCCAACGCGCGCTCCAATTGGTTATCTTTGACACTTTTATCTTCTTGGGCTTCCACCACAACATCGGGCATCACGCCCACCTCGTGGATCAGACGTCCGTTCGGCGTATAATAACGGCTCGTTGTCATACGAACCGCACTACCATCGCCCAGAGGGATCAGCGACTGGACCGAACCTTTTCCGAAAGTCTTCACACCCACGATCTTGCCGAAATGATAATCCTGAACAGCTCCCGCCAGTATTTCGGAGCCGCTCGCGCTGCCTCTGTCCACCATGATGATCAGCGGAAACACTTGATAGGGGCGGCTTGTGTGTGACAGGAAACTAATATTTTTCTTCGAGTTTCTGCCTTTGGTAGAAACTACGACTTTTCCTTGGGGTATAAATTTCTCCGTAATCTCGATCGCTGAATTAAGAAGACCGCCTGCATTATTTCTTACATCCAATATAAGCCCTGACATCTGTTGAGATTCCAGACCCTTCATCGCCGTTTCGAAATCTTCGGCGCTTCTTTCCTGAAAAGCCGAAATACGAATATAACCGACATGCCCTTCCAATAGTTTTGCCTCTTTGATAGTTTTGACTTTTACTTTGTCACGTTTCACCAAAAACTCGATCACTTTATTCTCGCCTTCGCGCAGGATCGTGAGCTTGACCGTTGCCCCAGGAGCGCCCCTCATCTTCTTCACCGCGTCCGCGAGCGTGATATCGCGTGTGGAGGAGCCGTCAATTTTAATAATATTATCGCCGGCCTTGATACCGGCTTGTTCGGCCGGTGATCCGTCAAGCGGCGCGATCACGTGCAACACGCCGCCTTTCACGCTGATCTCAATTCCAATCCCCAAATATTCTCCTTGAGTGTCCGTTTTTAAGTCCTCGTAAGCCTCGGCGTTTAAAAATTGGCTATAGGGGTCCAATGACTTTAGCAGGCCGTTCATCGCACCCTCTAAAAGCTTTCGGGTAGGCACTTCATCCACATAATTTGACTTAACCAGCAAAAGCACATCGTAAAAAATATCTAACTCTTTCACCAGCGCGTCCCTATCATGCTGACGAACCATACGGACGCCGCAAAACGACGAAATGACGAGAAGCGAAACTAATGAAAATACGATCACGGCAGGAATAATAACTTTTTTCATCATTCAAACTTCTTTTAACTTAACCAACAACAAGTCCTTCACCTTTCCGGGATTCGCTTTGCCTTGGCTTTTTTTCATGACCTGTCCGACCAGAAACATTGCGGCCGTTTCCTTGCCGGATTTGAAATCACCGACCACTTTGGGGTTATCTTGAATGATCTCAATGATCCATTGCGTAAGTGCACCGTCGTCGGAGACCTGCTGCAATCCCTTCTCTTTCATAACAACTGTAGGATCTTCACCTTTCATAACTTCAGGAAATACTTTTTCCTTTGCAACTTGAAAACTCAACGCGCCCTCATCAACCAGCTTGAACAACTGGACTAAAAACTCAGGTTTAAGTTTAGAAAGACCATAAAGTTTAAATTCATCCGAACTCGCACGGTAAGCGAAAACTTCCCCTGTGATCCACATCACAATTGTTTTAGCGGGTTTGTATATTTTTACCAACTTCTCAAATAAATCGGAAATCTCCTCATCCGCCGATATAAGTCTAGCCTCATATTCAGAAAGTTTAAATTCATTCATCAAGCGTTCTTTTTTTTCTTTCGGGAACACAATAGCCGCCAGTGCGCGCCGCTCCTTTTCTATTTCCTCTGGTGTCACGAAAAAAGGCACAAGATCCGGCTCGGGAAAATAGCGGTAATCATGAGCCTCCTCTTTGGACCGCATCGTAAAAGTTTTCTGCCGTGCGTCGTCCCAGAGCCGCGTTTCCTGAACGAGCTTTTCGCCTTTTTCCATCGCTTCGCTCTGGCGCTTCACCTCAAACTCGATCGCCGCTTTGACTGCTTTAAAAGAATTTAAATTTTTTATTTCAACTCTTTTGCCAAGCGTGTCACCCGCGTTTTTCCTTACCGACACGTTCGCGTCGCATCTTAGATGGCCTTTTTCCATATCGCATTCAGAGACACCAACAGCTTTGAGGATCGCCTTGAGATGCGACAAATACTCATAGGCCTCATCCGAACTCTCTAAATCTGGCTCGCTGACAATTTCTAGAAGCGGTGTCCCGGCGCGGTTCAGATCCACGAGGCTCATGTCCGGCGACTGGTCGTGGAGCAGCTTGCCCGCGTCTTCCTCCAAATGCGCGCGGTTTAAACGGATCTTTTTTCCTAAATCCAGCTCAATAAACCCGCCCTGCCCAAGCGGGCAATCAAATTGGGAGATCTGGTAACCCTTAGGAAGGTCCGGATAATAATAATTTTTACGATCGAATTTTATTTTTTTTGAAACCGTCCCGTTAAGCGCCAAGACCGCGCGCAAACCCAGATCGAACACCTGGCGGTTTAAAACAGGTAGCACACCGGGAAGCCCCAAGCAAACCGGACAGGTCTGGCTGTTGGGCGGACTGCCGAATTTTATCTCGCAGCCGCAGAAAATCTTCGTCTTGGAATTTAACTGGACATGGACTTCAAGACCGATCGTCGTCAACATTAGCTTACGTTTCCTAATTTTTTATGAAAGTCTGTCGCTTGTTCAAATGCGTACGCGATTTGATATAATTGACCCTCCTCAAAAGGCCTTCCCAATAATTGCAGACCAAGCGGCAATTGGGTGTCCGGCGCCAAACCTCCCGGCAGCGAAATAGCCGGGATCCCCGCCAGATTCGCGGAAATCGTAAAAATATCGGACAGATACATTTCCAGAGGATTCGTGGTCTTTTCACCAAGTCTGAACGCGGCGCTCGGCGTCGTCGGTGTTAGGATCACGTCCACTTTCTTAAAAGCTTCGTCAAAATCGTTTTTTATTTTCGTGCGCACTTTCATCGCCTTCAAATAATAAGCGTCGTAATAACCGCTGGAAAGGCTGTAAGTACCCAGGATGATCCTTCTTTTGACTTCCGCTCCAAATCCTTGCCCCCGGGTATTCTCGTACATCTCAAGAAGGCTTGGAGCGGATTTGTCCCGAAAACCAAAACGCACGCCGTCAAACCGGGCGAGATTCGAGCTAGCCTCGGAAGGCGCCACGATATAATAAACATTCACGGCATGAGAAGTGTGCGGCAAAGAGATCTGTTGGCTCTTCGCGCCCAGACTCTCCAGTATTTTGACCGCATGGTCTAAAGAATTTTTGACATCAGCATTCAAGCCCGATTGAATATATTCTTTCGGGATTCCTACTTTCATGCCTTTAATATCTTTTCCCAAAAAATTCAAATAGTCAGGGACCGGTAAATTAGCTGATGTCGAATCCTTCGGATCGTATCCAGCAATGGCCTGTAAAAGAAGGGCGTTATCTTTAACATCTTTCGTGATCGGCCCGATTTGATCAAGACTCGAAGCAAACGCGATCAGCCCGTAACGCGATACGCGGCCATAGGTTGGCTTCATCCCGACAACGCCACAAAATGAGGCGGGTTGGCGGATCGAGCCTCCGGTATCACTGCCGAGCGACGCGATCGCTGTATGGTCCGCCACGCAGGCCGCCGAACCACCGCTTGAGCCACCGGGAACTCTTTGCGGATCCCTTGGATTTCTCGTAGGACCGTAACAAGAGGTTTCGCAGCTTGAACCAAACGCGAACTCATCCTGATTCGTGCGGCCATAAATGATCGCTCCGGCGTTCAAAAGTTTTTCGATCACTGTCGCGTTGTAAGGTGAAATAAACCCTTTCAAGATCTTGGATCCGCAAGTGGTCTCTTCGCCTTCCACGCAGATGTTGTCTTTGACGGCGACCGGTACTCCCCAAAGTTTTGAGCCTTTATCGGCTTTGCGGTGCCTCGGCTGCATCGAATCAAAATTCACATAAGCGCGGATCTGCCGTTTGTCGCGGTCCTTTGATTGGATCGCGGAGGACAGATCGGCCAATAGGTCTTTTTGGGTCAGCGTATTTTTTTGATAAAGCTCTGCCAATTGGTAGGTGGTCAATTTTGAAAGACTCATAAATTTATCGGAAGAACCAGAGAACCTTTAACGGGATTTATCCTCTATGATTTTGGGGACTTCGAAGAATCTGCCCCGCGCGCGGGGAGCGTTTTTAAGAAATTCCTCTATGGGGATCGAGGGCTTGCCCTCGTCGTCACGAAAGACGTTGCTCAGCGAAAGCGGGTGGCTCGTCGGCTCGACTCCTTCGACGTTCACTTCTTTGAGTTTATCGACAAACGATAAAATCTGGGCCACCTGCGTCTCAAAAAACTTGAGTTCCTGTTCGGTCAGGTGAAGCCGGGAGAGCCTCGCGATATGTTTTAAGTCGATGGAACTCATAGGGTTTGATTATACCAAATTACTGACCTTCAAAAAAGTTTCTCCCATCACCTCGATTTGCCATGGCATCAGGTAACTCAAAGCCTCCAAAGCCTCATAGTTTTTAGGCGTCTCCAGCGACAGGGTCTCCAGAACCGCGTTTGTCGCCAATAGGCTGGGTTGTATTTTAAGTTCCGCCGCCACTTTTTCACGCTCCGTCTTCATTAGATCAAACCTCTTCTTTGAAGCCTCGGTCAATGGTTTTGATTTATTCAGAACGGCCTTTCGCGCGTATTGCTGTTGCGGCATGGCCTTGGCCTCATCGAGGATACGGTTAAGCGTTTCACGGTGCTCGTGTTTCACGTGTCGCGGCGCTTTTGACATCAGTGCGACATCCAAACCGGGGTTTTCGCCAGACCACTTCGCGATATTGATCAGAATGTCTGAATTCATTACCTTAAAACTGGGCCGGTCCCTGCGTTTTGCCTCGGCCTCGCGCCAACGCCAAAGCTCTTTTAAAATTGTCAGCGCCGGGCCGCTCAATTCCTTGGATCCTTTGATCTGCCAAGCCAACTCCGGGTCATTTTTATCTTCTTTGGACAGCTGGATCGTCCGGATGAGTTTTTGACAGGTTTGGCGATGCCACTCGAGCCTGCCCAGAGCGGTCAACTCCTCGCTCATTTTATCGGCGATGGTTTTAAGGTAATGCGTGTCATTGGCCGCATAGGCCAATAAATCTTCGTCAAGCGGGCGTTCGGACCAATCCGCTTTCTGAGCGCTCTTAGGCAAGACAACCCCACAATGCTTAAGCGCCAGGTCGCTCAAGCCCTGTTTTTCATAGCCCAAGAACTGAGCGGCGATCATGGTGTCAAAAATATCCGAAGGAGCAAAACCGTATGTTTTTTTCAAGATCCTCAGATCAAAATCGGCGCCATGCAGGATCAGGCGTTTGCCGCTCAAAAGCGATGCCAACGGGCCAAGGTCGAGCGGAACCAACGGATCGATCACAAAATCTTCATCAGCGGTGCTGATCTGCATCAGACATAATTTTTCAAAATAGTGATGAAGGCTGTCGGCTTCCGTGTCGACCGCGACCCAGGGCGAGACTTGAATGCGTGCGAGCGCTTCCGCTAAAAAGGCTGGTTGGTTGATATAACGCAACGTGATCAGCGAAAAACTTCGCGAAGTGTCGGCGATTTTTTATCTTTTTCCGACAGGATATATTCGACATCGAGCTTTGGCCATGGAATTCCTATCGATGGGTCGCTCCATAGGATGCCCCGTTCATGGTCAGGAGAGTAAAAATCTGAGACCTTATAAAGAAATTCTGTGTGGTCTTTTAAAGCCAGAAAACCATGCGCAAAACCCTGCGGAATATAAAGCATCTTTTTATTTTCGGCGCTTAAGGTAGTTTGAAAATACTGGCCGAAAGTTTTGGAGCCGCGGCGGATATCTACCACCACGTCAAACACTTCCCCGCTGACCACGCCGATAAGCTTTGCCTGTTCTTTGGGTGGCAGCTGAAAATGCAGTGCTCGCAAAACCCCTTTAGCTGAACGGCTTCGATTATCCTGGACAAAACGGGCACGGATCCCGTTCTGGACAAACAAGTCCTCGCGATAACTCTCATAGAAAAATCCGCGCGAGTCGCCAAATACTTTGGGCTCGATCAGGATCACTTCGGGAAATTTGGTGGGGATAAACTTCATGTCGTCTTTTAATCCTCCTGTTTTAAACCCAAACCGCAATAGCCTTTTGGACCAAATCGCGCAAACTGTCCAAGCCTTTTTCAGAAACGTCCTCGAGCCTTAAATGAACCACGCGGCGCTCCTTAAAATCTAAAGTTTCATAATCCGCTATCGCCTGAGCGAACTCAAGCTGGCCAAAACTGTACTTTTCTCCGGGAATTGCCAGATCTTGAGCGGGTTTCGCCGTGATCAAAATAAAAGCCCCTGAATCCAGGCCGCCTTTATGAAGTTGGCCGGTTGAGTGCAGGTAACGCGGTCCAATACCTAAAGTCACGGCGTTTCTGGCAAAATTCCGGATCGCGATCTGGATATCGATCAAAACCTGCTTGACCACCGGCCTGTCCGGTAAGAACGCGAGGATCCCGACATAATTTCCAGGTTTCAGATCGCCAAAAAAATCTTCCAAAGTTATTGAGGATGTTTTGGCCTCGAGTCCGCCCTTGATCTCGATCACCTTTAAAAGCGATTTCGTCTTATCTTTTGCTACCTGGACATCCGGCTGGTCGAACGCGTTGATCTTTAAAAGAGCACACGCGATCGCCGTCGCCATTTCCCAGAGAAAAAATTGTCCGGCAAGGTCCTCAGGCTCTTCTATTTTCAAAATAAGCACTGGATGTCCTTTGGCCGCAAGCGCCTCCAGGCGATTCTCAAACACTTCGTCTTTCTGGGAATCCGATAATAAACCGACAAAAAACCGGTCATTGCCATAGTTTTCGAGCTCTCCTAGAGGTTCGCGCACCACCGGCACAATACCGGTCCCTTCTTTGCCTGAGCTTTCCGCCACAAGCTGTTCAACCCAATCCCCGAACGGTTCTAAATTTTTGGGCGCTAAAAATGTAAGCTTATCTCTTCCTTCTTCAGCCAAAACGGCCATCGCGATTCCTAGCAAAAGGGCCGGATTTTCGGCGGCTGGCGCGTCGGCCGAACAATCTGTCATCATCTCACCCGTCTTATCTAAAAGTTTTTTGACGTTCAAACCTATCAGCGCGGCGGGCACAAGCCCAAAATAAGTAAGCGCCGAGAACCGGCCGCCGATATCGGGCGGCGCCAGAAATATTTTTTTAAAACCGGATTTCCTCGCCAACGCCTCCAGCGGGGACCCAGGGTCCGTGATCGCAATAAATTGATCTCCCGCTTTTTCTTTCTTAATAGTTTTTACTTTCTCAAAAAAATATTTGAAAAACGAGATAAGTTCGATTGTGCCGCCGGATTTGCTGGAAACGATAAAAAGTGTTTTTTCCAGGTTGATTTTATTTTGGACATCAAGCACGCGGCCCGGATCCGTGCTGTCCAGAACGATCAGTTCAGGAGTTCCATCCGCATTTCCGAAAACCGCTTGAAACACTTCAGGCGCGAGACTTGACCCGCCCATTCCTAAAAGAACCGCGTGCGTATATCCAATTTCCTTGGCTTCCTTGGTAAACGCGTTCAAATTTTCATTTGACGAAGCAATTTTCTCCGGGGCCGTAAGCCAACCAAGACGTGATTTCACTTCTTCTTGAGTTCTAGCATCTCTCGTCCAAAGCGAGGCGTCTTTTTCCCAAACCCGCCGTACGATCGAAAGCCTTTCAGCTTTTGAGCTCCATTCGGCAATTACTTTTTTGTAGACTCCCCACTCTGCTTTAACTTGTAATTTCATAGGTCATTTATTGTTTGTTTTTGCCTTGATATAATCGATCAGTTTTTCGTAAGAATCACTGAAAGACCGCACGCCCGCCGCTTCGAGGTCCTTCGTGATGCTATCAAGATCGATCCGCGCTTCTCTCAGATTTTTTAATGCCTCCACCGCTTCGTTTAAACCTTCTTTAAGCTTCGCGCCGGCCACTCCATGATCCCTGAAAGCATCGAGCGTCGCCGGCGGGATCGTGTTCACTGTCTGAGGACCCATCAGCGCTTCCACATAAAGCACGTCACTGTAGTTTGGATTTTTCGTGCCGGTGCTCGCCCACAAGGGCTTCTGGGCCTGGGCGCCGGACGTTTTCAACCGCTGAAATTGAGCGCCTGAAAAAACTCGCTCAAACGCCGCGTAAGCAATTTTTGAATTCGCGGTCCCTGCTTTTCCTAAAAGATTTTTCAGAAGCGCTGAACGGGTCGGGTCGTTTTCAAGTTTAATTTTATCCTCAAGCAATTTGTCGACCGCCGTGTCGACGCGGCTCACGAAAAAACTAGCGACCGAAACGACTGAGGAAATTGGCTTTCCGTCGTTCACTCTTTTCTCAAGCCCCGAAAGATACGCGGCTATGACTTCTTCGTAACGGTTGATCGAGAAAATGAGCGTGATATTGACATTGATCCCATCCGCGATCACGGCCTGAATCGCGGGGATCCCCTGCGGTGTCGCCGGGATCTTGATCATGATGTTCTTACGGTCCACAAGGCGAAAGAGTTCTCTGACTTCGCGGATTGTCGCTTCCGTATCAAACGCGAGAAGCGGGCTTACTTCTATTGAAACGAATCCATCAAGTCCTTTTGTCTCCCGAAAAACAGGCAGGAACAGATCCGCGACTTCTTGGACCGCGCGGATCGCCAAAGCCTGATAGATCTTTTCTTCGTTGTGTGTGCTGGATAACGCGTTGATCTCCGCGTCATAATCATGATGGTTGAGCGCCTTTTCAAAGATCGTGGGGTTCGTCGTGGCGCCGCGAATACCGTCTTCGCGGATCATTTTTTCAAACTCGGGCTTGGAAACAAGCCCGTCGTACCAAATACTTTGCCCGTAATTTAAGGCCTGCTTCACTGGATTTTGCTTCATGATTTCCGCCTGTGACATTTTATTTTCTTTCGTGAGACTCTAATTGTTTTTTCAAACCTTCCAGATCCGTCACCGGCAAAGCGCATGTATAATTCTGACAAATATAAGCCGTCGTTTTGCCTTGGAGAGCGGCCTGGTCCTTCAAAAAGGGCGCTAGTTCCTCAAGCCTTTTACCCTCCGTCCCCGGCTTATGAAGCATGATAATTTTATTGGGCATAAATCGCAAATGAATTTCTTTGAGCATGGAAATCGTCATGGGATCCTTCGAATCACCCGCGATGACGATCTCTCGCGAAGGCCCAAGCATAAAATCTAAAGCGATAAGCATTTCGGAATAAGCCGTAGGCTCTGAGGCGATTTCCTCGGTAAAAGATTGAAATGTCTTTTCGGCATAATCTCTAAAACGGGTTTGAGCGGTGAGCTTGTCAAGACGCAGAAGATCTAACACCGCTAAGGAATTGCCCGAAGGCACTGCTCCGTCATAGAGCTCTTTAGGCCTCGTGATCAACGCCTCGGCATTTGAAGCGGTCAGAAAAAATCCACCTTTTTTTTCATCCCAAAAAAGCCGGATCATCCGATCTGCTGTGTCTGCCGCCTCTTCGAGCCGCCGCTCGTCAAAACTCGTTTCATAAAGCGCAAGGAGTCCATAGATCATGAAGGCGTAATCATTCAGGTTGCCCGAAACCGCCGCTTCGCCGTCACGGTAACGGTGTAAAAGTTCGCCCTCCTTATTTTTTAATTTTCTTTGAATAAAATCCACGGCTTGTGTCGCGGCCTTTTGATAACGCGGTTCGTCCAGCACATTGGCCGCCATCGAAAAACTCGCGATCATCAAGCCGTTCCAGTCGGCGAGTATTTTATCATCCAAATGGGGCGCGTGGCGTTTGGACCGCTGCGCCGATAATTTCAGATTCGCGCTTGAGATAACGTTCTCTATTTCCTTTGAGGTCGTTTTAAAATGAGCGGCCGTTCCCTCAATAGAATGCGCCCGATAAAGCACATTTTGATCCACAAATTCATGCTGTGGATCACTGAGCGCGTTTCCTTTTTCCTCGATGCCATAAAAATACCCCACGATCGCCGCTTCGCGTTCCGGAAAAGCGGCGTCTATTTCATTTTTTTTCCATGTAAAAAAAGCGCCTTCCCTCTTTTTGCCGGCCTGAAACGGGTCTAGACTGTCCGCGTCCTGCGCTGAAAAAAACGCCCCTTCAGGACTGGTCATTTCTCTCAACACATAATCCAAGATCTCACGAGCCACGCGCGCATACTTCGGCTCGCGTGTCGCTTGATAGGCTTCCAGATACGTCGTCGCCAAAAGCGCCTGGTCGTATAGCATTTTTTCAAAATGCGGCACACGCCACTGAGCATCGGTGGAATAGCGGTGAAAGCCTCCTCCAACCTGATCATACATGCCACCATCGGCCATTTTATCCAGAGTTTTCTCGGCCATTTGGAGCGCTTCGCTGTTGCCCGATCTCAGCCAATACCTAAAAAGCATCGACAGCGAGTGGCTTCGTGGAAACTTCGGTGCGCCGCCAAAACCTCCCCAGGTGGTATCAAAGCTCGATTTATGACGTTCAAAAAATGTGTAGAGCGTTTCTTTGGATAATTTTTTGTCGCTTAAGGTCATGGGGGTTTTTCGGCCTTCCAAATAAGAAACAGCTGAGTCAGCGGACTCTAAAATTTCCTTTCGGCGGTTCTTCCACGCGTCAGCGATTGAAAGCAAAAGCGTTTTGAATCCAGGTATTCCATAGCGGTCCTCCGGCGGGAAATAGGTGCCTCCATAAAAAGGTTTCCGGTCAGGCGTCAAAAATACAGTCATCGGCCAGCCCCCGCTTCCCGTGGTTGCCATCACGTAACTCATGTAGACATGGTCAATATCAGGCCTTTCTTCCCGGTCCACTTTGATCGAGATATAATTTTGATTCATGATCTCCGCGGTCTTCGTATCTTCAAAAGATTCCGTCTCCATCACGTGGCACCAATGACAGGTCGAATAACCGATCGAAAGCAGGATCGGCTTATCTTCTTTTTTACTTTTCTCGAAAGCCTCGTTGCCCCACGGGTACCAATCCACGGGGTTGTGGGCATGTTGCAAGAGGTAGGGGCTTTTCTCATAAGCCAGACGGTTGGAATGCGCATTATCCGCTTTTGACACGCTCGCGACGAGCAAATAAGGCAGGCAAAAACCTGTGACGACTAGAAGATGAGTATCCATCGTGATCAAACAGCCCTTCTTAAATAGAAAAGATCTTTAAACATCTTCAAAGAATCATGGAACAGTCTCACACGAGTCTCTTGGCTCTGGCGCCACATCACCGGTACTTCTTTAATCCGAAGGCCGCGTCTTTCGGCGAGACGCAATACCTCCACGTCAAAACTAAACCCGTCCAGCTTTTGCGCGCGAAAAAGCTCGTGAGCAATCTCTTTTTTGAAACATTTGAAACCACATTGCGTATCTGAAATTCCCTTTAAAACAAGCAGGCGCACAATGATATTGAATACGCGCCCCGCAAGCCACCTATTGAAACTTTGTTGGACATCGCCGCCCGGTGATTTGAGAGCGCGAGACCCGATGGCAATGTCATAGCCATCATTCAAGGCTTTGGTAAGTTTATCCAGTTCTTTGATCGGGGCCGAAAGATCCGCATCGGTCACCAAAATAAAACGGCCGGAAGCGGCTAAAACACCCTGTCTGACCGCAAAGCCTTTACCATGATTTAAAGCGTTTGAAAAAAGTTTAAAATTCGTGTCAGGCTGCGCTGCAATCGCCGCACACGTGAGAGCGTCGGTCTTATCTAATGAACCGTCGTTCACGATCAGGCATTCCCACGGTTCATTTTTGAGCAGCATAAATGCTTGAATCCTGCGTATAGTCTCCTCAATGTTTTTTTCTTCATTAAAAACAGGAATTACAATGGATACAGCAGGACCTGAGACAGAGGGCATGGTTTGAAGGGGGTTAGTCTGGCCTGACTACCCCTAACTTGGTTTTGAAATATTCAATGGTTTTGATGAGTCCCTCATCGAGTGAAATGCTTGGCGACCAGCGAAGTTTTGTTTTGGCAAGCGTGATATCAGGACAGCGCAATTTGGGATCATCCAACGGCAGCGGCCTGTAAACGATCTTACTTTTAGAACCGGTGAGCTTAAGGATCTTCTTCGCCAATAAAAGAACCGACATCTCATTGGGATTCCCAAGATTCACCGGTTGATTTAATTTTGACAACATCACGCGTTCGATGCCCCGCACTAGGTCATCCACGTAACAGTAACTCCGAGTTTGACTCCCGTCGCCATAAACCTTCAACGGTCGGCCTGAGAGAGCCTGGCTGATAAAATTAGGAATCACGCGACCGTCTTCTGGCCGCATGCGCACGCCATACGTATTAAAAATACGGATGACCTTTGTATCCAGTCCATGCTCACGGTGATAAGCCAGCGTGATCGCTTCGGCAAAGCGTTTCGCCTCATCATAAACACCGCGCGGTCCCACCGGATTCACATTGCCCCAATAAGTCTCCTTTTGAGGGCTCACCAGCGGATCGCCATAAACCTCGCTTGTGGAGGCCAGAAAAAATTTCGCTTTTTTTGCCTTCGCGAGGCCCAGCGCGTTATGCGTGCCCAGCGCTCCCACTTTCAGTGTTGGGATCGGATATTTCAGGTAATCCGGCGGGCTGGCCGGGGACGCAAAATGAAGCACATAATCAAGTCTTCCCGAGAATCTGACAAATTTTGAAATATCATGCCGAATCAATGAAAAACGCCGGCATCCCAAAAGATGACGGATATTATCCCGGGAGCCTGTGATAAAATTATCAAGGCAGATCACCGTGTGCCCTTTGTCAATGAAATGATCACAAAGATGCGAGCCGATAAATCCCGCTCCGCCGGTGATTAAAATTTTCATTTTTTTATCTCCCAATGTTTTGTCTCCAATAATTTAGCAGGTCCACGAGCGTTTGTTTAAGCGGGATCGTGGGGGCCCAACCGGTTTGTTTAGAAAATTTTTGGTTGTCCCCCACTAAGATCGCCACGTCGCTTGGTCTCACCCGGGATTTGTCTTGTTTGACTTTAATTTTAACTTTGCATTGCTTCGAATATATTTCCACGATCTCCGCGATGGAATGGCCGAGACCGGAACAGATATTGTAAACCTCGCCCGCTTTGCCTTTTTCAAGCGCCAGCCAATACGCCTTGACCATATCACGGACATCGGTAAAGTCCCTGACAGCTTTCAGGTTGCCTACATGGATCATCGGGCTCTGCCGGCCGACCTCGATCCATGCGATCTGTTTTGCAAAATTACTCGCGACGAACATGTCCGCCTGTCCCGGTCCGGTGTGGTTAAAAGCGCGCGTTCTCACAAGATCCATTTGAAAACTTTGATGATATTGATAGGCTAAAAGGTCTTGCGCGGCCTTCGAAACTGCATAAGGGCTCAAAGGTCTTAAAGCGTTAGTTTCCTTGATCGGGATCTCGTCGGCCTCCACCTTGCCATAGACTTCACTCGAGCCCGCGATATGAACGCGAGAACGCAGCTTAAACCGTCTTAAGGCCTCTAAAAGATTCAGCTGACCCATGATATTATTCGTCAAGGTTTCCTCCGGCGCGTCCCACGAGAACGGTACAAACGACTGAGCCGCCAGATGAAACACCCAGTCAGGCCTAATTTTTTTTAAGATCCTTTCAACGCTCGAGGCGTTGCGGAGTTCACCGCTGTGAAAAATAACTTTATTTGAGATTTTTCTTTGGAGGTGATTTTTTGAAGAGGGTCGGGCAATTCCATGAATTTGAATTCCTTTCTTAGCCAGTAAAAATTCCGCCAAATGAGCCCCCACAAAACCTCGGATCCCGGTCACTAAAACGCGCATTTAGTTTTGCTCGTTCAAATAATCGCTTAGACTGTCCTGCCAGGGCCTGAGTTTCGCCTTAAAAAAATTTTCATAATGGGCGGCTGACATCGCCGCGAACCGAGGCCTGAGGGCCGGACGGCTCTCCGAGGGGAACTTGTCGAGCATCTCAACCTGAACATCTTTTAGTTTTAAAAGTTCGCTTATTTTCTTGGTCATTTCATAACGCGTCGTAACCCCTGTATTGCAAATCTGGAATAGATCATGAGTATCTTGTCCTGGATTTTTCTTTGAAAATGAGCCAAGATGATCGCCTATCTTTTGGATCGCCAATGCCAGATCTTTCACATAGGTCGGAGAATCTTCCTGGTCCGCGAGAACCTTCACAATTTTTTCTCTGCGCAGCCGCTGGATGACGGCGTTGACGAAATTATTCGGATTGTCCGGCCCGAAAAGCCAACTCGTCCTCACGATCGACGACACAGGGACTGTTCCCGCGTAGTATTCGCCTTCTAATTTTGTCATGCCATAGACTTGGATCGGACACGTGGGGTCGTTTTCTAAATAAAGCGACTTTTTTTTACCGTCAAACACATAATCAGTGCTGACATGGATCAAAGGGCTTCGGGCCGCTTTGCAGGATTCCGCGATGTATTTCGTGGCAAGCGCATTGGACTCGTGCGCAAGTTTAGGATCTCGCTCACAACCATCAACATCCGAATAGGCCGCGCTGTGGATCACGAGGTCAAACGGTTTAGCGCTAAAAAGTTTTTTGACTTCTTTTTCATCGGTCAGGTCGCAAGCTAGCGTGCGGTGATTCCCGCTTTTCGAAACGCCGACCACTTGATGGGCCGCTGACAAAGTCCGCACCAAAACCTTCCCCAGCATGCCTGAACCACCGGTCACCAAAATGCGCATTACTGACCTTTGCCCTGGTAAGCCTTGGCATAATACGCCCCAAAATCCTCTTTCTTCTCTTTAATCTTTTCCCACCAGTCCCTGTTTTCCTTGTACCACAGCACGGTTTCGCGAAGCGACGCATCCAGGGAACGGCGCGGTTTCCATCCCATTTTTTTTAATTTCAAAGGATCGATCGCATACCGGCGGTCGTGACCTACACGGTCTGTGACTTTTTTGATCAGCGAAGTCGGTTTGTCCAAAATTTTTAAAATGCGGCGTGTCAGGTCAATATTTGTCAAATAAAACGGCGTCGAAATATTATAGGCCTCGCCGCTTTTCCCTTTCTTAAATACCTGGAGAATCCCCCGGCCATGGTCTTCCACATGCATCCAATTACGGATTTGGAGGCCGTCCCCATAAAGTGGCAGAGACTGATCGGAGAGTGCGTTCGACACAAAAAGAGGGATCACTTTTTCAGGGTACTGGTAGGGTCCAAAGGTATTCGATCCCCGCGTCACCACCGTATGCAAATGATAGGAATGCGCGTAGGATAAAACCAAAAGGTCCGCCGCCGTCTTTGAAACCGAATAGGGACTCGAAGGATTTAAAGCGTCTTTTTCTTTAAAAAAACCTTTAGGACGGCTCCCGTAAACTTCATCGGTGCTCACGAAAATAAATTTGCCGATTCCCTTCTTTCTCGCACTCTCCAGAAGCACATAGGTCCCGTAGGTATTGGTATCAAAAAAGGCCTTGCCGTCCAGCAGCGAACGGTCCACGTGCGTTTCAGCGGCGAGATGAACCACCGCTGAACAACCTTCCATGGCCTGATCTACCTCTTCGGGATTACAAACATCCCCTTGAATAAAATGGCACCTTGGATCTTTTTGGATTTCCTCAAGGCGCTTCAAGTCGCCGCAGTAGGTCAACTTATCAAAGTTAACGATCGAGACGCGCGGATCTTCGCGAAGCCAGAGCTTGATTAGCGCGGAACCGATGAACCCCGCTCCGCCGGTCACGAGAATTTTTTGCTTAGTCGGACGGGCCATGAATTCTCTTCGACTGTTTCGCCTTCTTTGCTACGAGCTGGTTGGCGCGCAATAAGGAGTCAAAAGTACCGCTGTCTGTCCACCAGCCCTCGAGAACATCAAATGCAAGCTCTCCTCTTTTGATATAAGCGTTATTCACGTCGGTGATCTCAAGTTCTCCACGTTTCGAGGGTTTTAAGGTCTCGATAATCTCAAATACATTTTCATCATACATATAAACGCCCGTCACGGCTAAATCAGATTTTGGTTTTTTAGGTTTTTCCTCGATCGAAACGATCATGTTTCCGTCGAGCACCGCAACGCCGAAACGCTCGGGATCATTTACTTTTTTTAAAAGCACCCGCGCACCTCGTTTTTGTTTTCTAAAATTGTCCACGTAACTTTTAATACTGTTTTCCAAAATGTTGTCGCCTAATACCACCACTATTTTCTTGCCAGTGGCAAAATGTTTGGCGAGTGCCAGCGCTTGAGCGATGCCTCCCTCACCTTCCTGGTAAGTGTAGTTGATATGCGTCAACCCAAAAGTTTGGCCGTTGCCTAAAAGCCTCAGGAATTCTCCGGCGTGATTGCCGCCGGTCACGATCAAAATATCCTTGATGCCGGACTCGACAAGCAAGCTGATCGGATAATAGATCATCGGACGGTCATAAATAGGCAAAAGGTGCTTATTTGTGATCTTTGTGAGAGGTCCCAATCTTTTTCCCAAACCTCCCGCGAGAATGATCCCCTTTAATTCGCTCATCCTTTATTCCCTTCCCATCGAAAAATATTGAAATCCCAATGCCCGTATCTTTGCAGGGTCATAAATATTACGGCCGTCCACGATCACGGGCCGCTTTAACAATTTTTTCACTTTTTTTAAATCGAGGTCCTTGAATTCCTGCCATTCCGTTAAGATCAAAAGACACTCACTATCTTTGCAGACAGAATAGCTGTCACTACAAAACTCGACCCCTTTCAACATCTGCTTCGCTTTTTTCATCGCGTGGGGATCATACGCCTTGATCTTGGCTCCCTGGGTTTGGAGCGCTGCGATAATGTCAACGCTCGGCGCAAATCGCATATCATCGGTGTTAGGTTTAAACGCGAGCCCTAAGACGCCTATTGTTTTCGAGTTGACATTCCATACCGCCGACTCCACCTTCTTCATGAAAACCGCCTTTTGGTCTTCATTGATCTTTTCCACCGCTTTTAAAAGCTGGAAATCATAGCCCAGTTTCTCTGAAATGCGGATAAAAGCGGACAGGTCCTTTGGAAAACAAAAACCTCCGAAACCAATACCCGCGTTGAGAAAACTTTTTCCAATGCGTTTGTCAAGCCCGATCCCCAAAGCGACCTCTTCGACATTTGCCTTGGCGGCTTCACAAATATTGCTGATCGCGTTGATGAAGGAAATCTTTGTCGCCAAAAATGAATTGGAGGCGTGTTTGATGATCTCGGCGCTTTTGATATCGGTGACCACGATCTGGCTTTTCAGAGGCTTGTAGAGTTTGGACAGAATTTTTTTCGCCTTGTTCGACTGCACGCCCAGGATAATGCGGTCCGGATGCATAAAATCCTCTATGGCGCTGCCTTCACGTAAAAATTCAGGGTTGGAAGCCACGTCAAACAAGACGCCTTTCTTCGCTTGGGCTCTGAGGGTCTGGAAGATCTTCTCGCCTGTTTGGACCGGAACTGTGCTTTTTTCAACGATGAGCTTATAAGAAGTGATTTCTTTGGCGATGGCACTGGCGACGTTTTCCACAAAACTCAGATCCGCCTCACCATTGGGCCTCGGCGGTGTGCCGACCGCGATAAAAATCACTTCTGACTGCCGCACTGTCTTTTTGAGATCGGTCGTGAAAGATAACCGTTTCTGCTTCATACAATTCTTCACGAGTGCTTCAAGCCCCGGCTCATAAATCGGCAAGATACCTTTTTTAAGCGCATTGACCTTGGCCGCGTCGACATCCACGCAGGTCACTTGATTGCCGATGCTTGCAAAACACGCGCCGGACACGAGCCCCACATAGCCGCTGCCAACCACCGCAATCTTCATTTACAGCCCCGCCGAAGACGCTTTAGGTCGATCATAGGATTGGCTTAGCCCGAAAGAGGCCTTGGGATAAGACTTGAGACGGAACGTAAAAAAGAAAGTGTCTCCCTGACGATGATTATAAGTGAAATCGATGATGATGCAGCTAAACGCCTTTGACAGTGTCACTTCAAATTCCTTTGAATCGTTAGTCTCAAATTCATAACGCTCATAAACTTTCACATTGAGATCCGGATTGATCTTCCAGCGAACTTCGGTGGTCAACTGGCTGCTGTTATCACGGACGTACCGCTGGCCCACCGCCAAACGCACATTGTTTTTTTCCACAAAGAAATCTACATTGGCAGTATCGATATGTCTTGATTCCGGATCCAACGCAGCATCGCTATCGATGCCGAGCCAGGCATAAGGCCTTAGTTCCGTCCTCATCCCCACGTTCGTAAGACGCCCTGTGTGAAGGTCTGTATCAAGGAACGGGATGATATCCGCGATTTCTCTCGTGGACAACAACCCCTGCGCCGTATGCTCCTTCGTCTGCAATTTATTCTCAAAATTGAAGCGGATAAAATTTTGTTTGTCGAGCGCGTCAAGCGAATCAAATTGCTGAAGCCGTGTCCTCAACACCGTCGGATCGGGGCGATAATTATAGCTGATCGTTGGCTCAAAAATATGGCGGATCTGGTTGTAATCCAGCCCAAAAGCTCTGACCATGACATCATAGGTTTTATAAAAACGGGTACTCACATCAAGGCCGGGGTCAACGGTGCCCCGTATAAAATTGGTATCGCCGCCGCTGATATCTCTCGAGTAAAATGTTTGCCGTGTCCCAACTCTCGGCGTTACCGAGACGTCTCCCACACGCCCGGCATATGAAAGCGTGTGATTGGTGTCAACCCTTGTCGCATCAAGGCCTTCGTCGGTGTTCTCCGAAATTTTCCTCAAATTTGAAAGTTGTGCCTCTTGCCTGAAATAAAAGGGTGTGTTTTCAAACGCATGATTGTGAGTGTCAAAACGCACCTCAGGGTTCCGTTCTACCACCGAGAATAATTCGTCCAGACGATGACGCTCCAACACACTGAATGTGTACTCAGGTTTTGCGGTGATCAGGGAAACGTAATTATCCGGAAACGCGTCGCGCGCGTATTCTTCCCTGAAAAAGAAGTCTTTGATCACCGAGGTGTCGCTTAATTTATTGATTTCCGTGGTCAGTGTCGTCGCTTCGCCGACTTTTACCTGATGACGCCATTGGACGCGGTATCTGGCGCTGTCCACACTCAGAGGCGTATCACGATCATCGATGTAATAAATCCTTGCAGCGCCCCGGCCGATCTTGTCGCCGCGATAAAAATTTTCAACACCGGCGCCAAACCCACGTTTGGTGCGGTAATCCAACAAAATATTTCCCTTCGACTGGAGGTCAGACCGGTTCGCCAGATGATACCGCCACTTCGTTAACACGAAAGACCCCCACTTGGAGTTTTTTCCCGGCACCACCTGAACAGGAAATCGATCCATATCAATGAACGGCTGGACATAATAAGGAATGAACAAAACCGGGATTCCGCGCACGATAAGTATCGCGTTACGGATCACAACCTTGTCGTTCGGAAAAAAATCTATTTGATGGGCCTGGATCTTGTAAAACGGGTCGTCTCCGCAACAGGTGGTGACATAGCTATCCACCACCTGATACTGCTTATCCGAGATCTTCTCCATGCGTGCGGCCTTGCCGTAAATACCAGGCTCCAGCGCAGCGTTCATTTTTGAAACATTGCCAATTTTCGTTCCAAAATTAAATTCCGTCCGCTCACCGGTAAACACACTGCCATTCTGAGTCAATGTCACGTGGCCTTCAGCAACGGCAACCTTGCTCGCCATATAAACGGTGATCTTATCCGCCGTAAGCCTCACGTCCTCATAGTCGATCGAGACATGCCCAGTACCCACCGCTTTTTGCTCCTCATGGAAGTATTCCACCGAATCGCCGTGTACTTGGACCGGATTATTTTTAGTGTCCGATTTAAATTTTGTCAACGCGCTATCGGCCAATACAGGGTTTGTGTAAAATAGAAATCCAATAAGAAAAAACGAAATAAAATTTTTGGGTCGTTTCATTTAATTTTCGTAAAATGCCAACGCCGCCGCGCCGATCAAACCGGCGTCTACTCCCAGCGCCGCAGGCATTACTTTAACAGAACGCCCCGCGATGGGAAAAGCTTTTTTCTTAAGTGTTCGAACGGTGGAGCCAAAAAGAAACCGGTTCCTTTGTGAAATACCGCCGCCGAGGATAATTCGCTCAGGATTCAAGACGTTGACAAGCCCTGCGAGCGCCGTGCCCAAATGCTCGCCAGTCTCTTTCCAAAGCGCCCGCGACAACGCATCCCCGGCATCCGCGGCCTGTCGTACCAATAGCGGCGTCAATTCTTTGCCGTCCGTTAAAATCCATTTTCTTAATAGGCTTTTATGGCCGGCTTTCAAGCGCTTTTTTGCTTCCCGTATAAAATAATCGTTACCCACATAAGTTTCAATGCAGCCGCGGCTCCCGCAGCCGCACCGCGGACCATCCTCATTCAAGACCATGTGTCCGATCTCCGCGGCGGAGAAGATCGGGCCATGAAAAAGTTTTCCATCAATTACAATACCTCCGCCAATGCCAGTGCCCAATGTCAAGGCGATCATGTTTTTTATGCCTCGACCCGAACCAAACCGAAACTCGGCCAGCGCCATGACGCTGGCATCATTGTCGACCAGGACCGGTAACTTTAATCGCTTCTCAAGCAATGACTTGAGCGGTGTATTTTTCCATCCTGCAATATTCGGGAAAAAATAAACAAACCCGCGCTTCACATCCACGGGCCCTGGGGCTCCGATCCCCACGCCTTTTACAATAGAACGCATTTTCTTTGCCTGGCGAATCAAATCAAGAAGATGGCTGATAAGCACGTCAAGCATCGCGGTCCGGCCTTTAACGCTAGATGTTAAAAAAAATTTCCTTTGAAGGATACGCCCCTTAAGGTCCACGAGGCCAATTTTTACACTGGTACCGCCTATATCTACCCCGATCGCTGTTTGCTTCACGACAAGAGACACCCCTTTTGTTTTCTGAGCCTTAAAGAGCGGTTATTATACCTTAGCAAAGACGATTACTCAAAATGGTCCGGGGATTTCCTGGTTCGCCAAACACACCCTGTTTCTCCCCTGACGCTTGGCCTCATAAAGCGCCTGGTCGGCGGATTCTAGGATAAGCCCGGCATCGGCTTGTTCCTGGAACAAACTCGCGCACCCGATGCTTACCGTAGCCCTTATATTTTCGTCGTACGCTTTAAAATTCTTTTCCTCGATGGCCGCCCGGATTCTTTCCGCCACAAACAAAGCGCCGGAACGATCCGTCTCAACTAAAAGCACCACGAATTCCTCGCCGCCATAGCGGCCGGCCAGGTCTAATTCACGGATATTTTTTTGAATGGTTTCCGCGGCCTGTCTCAGCACCACATCCCCCACCAGATGGCCATACCGGTCGTTAAAATCTTTGAAATGATCCACATCGATCATTAAAACAGAGAGATTAAAACCGAATTTTTTGGAGCGGCTGATCTCCCCCTCTAACCGTTCCATCCAATGGCGGCGTACCGTGATGCCCGTTAACCCATCCGTCACCGCAAGCGTCTCGACTTTTTCATAAAGTTTCACGCGCTCAATCTCAGAAATAAAGCGGCCGGCGAGCATCGGAAGCACCGAGCGCCGGCCGCGGCCGGCGCTCGTGACAACCAGTATTCCTGAAACATTCTCATTCATCAGTATCGGATAAGCGATAAACGGCGTGTCACTCCCGTCACTCAAAGATTTCTTCGATAAAAATACCCTTTCAAATATGTTACTTAAAAAAAGATCCGCCTCTATTTCAAACATTTTTTTGTTTTTAAGGACATAGTTTTTGTCGAAGAGTCCCTCAAAATCGGTGTATTTTAGGCGGGTGATCTCCTGTGGAGACCTTGATCCCTTATCCTCGTCATTGAAAAACGCAAGCGTGAGCGTCTCAAAACGGCACTGCGCCGCAAGGGCTTCTCCAAAAACCAAAAAGGTCTCAAACTTGTCCATGCTTTGGGACATTTCCTTGATCTTGTCGTACAAATAATACATTTCATTGGCACCCTGATTTTCGGCATCGGTGTCGCGGGTTTTATGCTCAAGGCGCGCGCGCTCAATTTCCAGATGTTTGGACGCCTCGAGAATTTCTTCGTCCAACACCATTGATTTTGCATAGACCCAATGTTTGAATTGCAGTCCCCCTAAAAATACAACCAAAGAAAAAATAAAATAAAAAAACCAGGCGAACGGATCTACGGCTTTCTGAAACGCTATTCCTAATGCGCACGCGGTAATAAAAAATACCACCGACGCCCGCCAAAACCGGGGCTTAAAAAAATGTAACGAAAACAAAAAAAGAAACCAGGCGCTGTTAAAAACTATAAATTTCCACATACCCGGTTCCTTCCCAGTGACTTGGCGCGATAGAGATATCGGTCGGCCGTCCGTAAAAGTTCTTCTTCGGTGCCGACTTCCTGGGGATAGTCCACAACGCCAAATGAAGCGGTGATATGCACATCGACTCGCCGGAATACAAAGGGATAGGCCTGGATCTTTGACCGCATTTCTTCGGCGACGGCCATCGCTTCTTTTTTATTCTTATTGGGCAACAACACGATAAATTCCTCGCCGCCGTACCGAGCCGCTAAATCCACGGGTTCAAGGCACGACAAGATGATAGACGCGATGCTTTTCAGGACAATATCTCCCGCCGAATGACCGTAATCATCATTACACTGCTTAAAATGATCCACATCGATCATGATCAGCGCGAACGATTTGCGCCCGTGATCGGCCCTGCGGCGTTCCTCAAAAAACCTTTCCTTAAAATATCGGTTCAGGTAAAGTCCCGTCAAACTGTCCTGAATGGCCATTTCCTCCATTTTTGCGTAGAGCAAAATATTTTTTAACGTCACCGAGCTGAGATTTGAAAAAATATCGAGTAATCTTAAGTCTTCGGCGCTAAATATGCCGGCTTCAACCGCACTGACTCTGACGACACCCAGCACCTTGTTCCCGATCATCATAGGATTGGCGCATATCGAGCGCGGATGTTGAGTGGACGTGATCCTCTCGGCGGGAAAGCGAAAATCGTTCGCCGTATCCTCAATCATGAGCCCTTGGGCTTTCTTCATCACCCACTGATCAAACAGAGTGCCATTTTTTTCTTTCACAATTCCCCGATCGGATGACTGACTTGCGACCAAAGACAATTGCTGTTGGTTTTCATTCACCAGATACAAGACACACTCGTCGGCCTTGCTCAAAATCTCACGCGCTTCTTTCACGATCCTTTGCGCCGCGGTCTCAATATCTTTAATTCCTTTCAGCTCCTCTGAAAATTTTCTCAAGTCCATAAAACGGTCGATTTTTTTCTCAAGCTCTTTTTTTAACGCCTCTTTCCTGCCGATCTCCTCTTGGGTCCAGTGGATATCCTCGGTCAATTTTTCTTTCAAAATCTGCTTGTCGTTGTTTTTTTTCTGAATATTCAAAAGATAAATAACCGTCGACAAATAAAGCGCCGCGTAAAGCAAAAGCTGCAGCAAAAAGGCAGGTTCTTTGGTGACCAGGAATATATAAAGCGAGATCGCCGAGAATAAAAAGCTCAAGACCGCGGCGATCACCGGTCCGGAAAGCGCCCAGGCGAATACAAGGATCAGATACGAGATAAAAAACTGAGCGGCGATCAGCTGATCGGAAAGATAAAAATCAAACTTGAGAAAGGCAAAATAAGGCAGTAAAGCTAAAACCCAAACGAGGAAGGCTGCGATAGGAATAAAAAAAGGCGGCAGAAGACCATCCTTTCTAAACGTTACAGGATTGCTTTTTCCGTGTTCTTGTCAAAAAAGTGGGCTTTACCCATATCTAAAACCAGGTCCAGGTCCTGGTTCACGCCGGGCCGCACATGGCCGGAAACGCGCGCGATGAACGTGTTTGCGCCGCAGCGAAGATAAAGATAGGCCTCAGCACCCATCGGTTCCACCACTTCGCAGGTCGCGCGTACCGTATTGTCCTGAGAGGCTTCGGAGGCAAAAAGCTTGTCATAAATATCTTCTGAACGGATCCCAAGCACGACCTCTTTATTCGCATAAGGCCCGAGCTTCGGCGCGGCGGCATCATTAACCCTTACCTTAAAAGGTCCGTTTTGGAAGTAAAGCTTGTTATCGAGCGAAACCACCGTGCCATCCAAAAAATTCATCGGCGGGCTTCCGATAAAGCCGGCAACAAATTTATTGACCGGATGGTCATACAGCGCGATCGGTTCGGCGACCTGTTGGATCTGGCCGTCCTTTAAAACCACGACGCGGTCGCCCATCGTCAACGCCTCTGTTTGATCATGAGTCACATAGACGATCGTGGCTTGGAGACGGTGATGGAGCTTTTTTATTTCCGTTCTCATCTGCACGCGAAGTTTCGCGTCGAGATTGCTCAGTGGCTCATCGAATAAAAAAACAAGCGGCTTTCTCACGATCGCGCGGCCGAGCGCCACACGTTGCCTTTGGCCACCCGACAATTCCTTGGGCTTTCTGCTAAGAAGTTTTTTGATCCCCAAAATTTCCGCCGCATCATTCACGCGCGACTCGATCTCTGCCTTCGGGTATCTTCGAAGCTTCAGCGCGAACGCCATGTTTTGAAACACCGTCATATGCGGATAAAGGGCGTAATTCTGGAAAACCATTGCGATATCGCGGTCTTTGGGAGGGACGTCGTTGACGAGCTTGTTGCCGATAAAGATTTTGCCTGTTGAGATTTCCTCAAGGCCCGCGATCATTCTTAAAACCGTGGTCTTGCCGCATCCTGAAGGGCCGACCAACACCAAAAACTCGCGGCGTTCGATCCCCAGGCTCACATCATCGACCGCTTGGATATTTCCGGGGTATGTTTTTCCAACATTCACTAAACTGACTTGAGCCATTAGTTAGGGCCGCCGATTCGGTTAAATAATTATTTTATGTCTACAAACTCTAGGAGTTGCTGAAGCACCGATTTTAACTGCTTCCGGTGCACGATCTTATCTATCATCCCGTGTTCCAATAAAAACTCGGAGGTCTGAAATCCCACGGGCAGCTTCTGGCGGATCGTCTGCTCAATCACGCGCGGCCCTGTAAAACCAATGAGCGCCTTGGGCTCCGCGAGGATCAAATCTCCTAAGGACGCGAAACTCGCCATCACACCCGCCATCGTCGGGTTCGTCAACACGGAAATAAAAAACTGTTTCGCCTCATGGTGTTTAGCCAGCGCTTGGGAGGTTTTTGCCATCTGCATCAGCGACAGCATGCCTTCGTACATTCTTGCGCCGCCTCCTGACCCCGACACAATAACAAGCGGCAATTTCTTTTGTGTCGCGTGCTCAATAAGGCGCGTCAGCTTTTCCCCGACCACAGAACCCATCGAACCCATGATAAATCGTGAGTCCGTGACACCCAACGCGACCCTCGTTTTAGATAAAAGCCCTTCGCCGGTGATCACCGCGTCGGTCAAGCCCGTCGCAGTCCGGTCTTCCTTGAGTTTAGCGACATAGGATTTAGGCCCTCTAAACTTGATCGGATCACCTGAGATGAGTTCTTTGTCCATCTCATTAAAAGTGCCCTCATCGATCAGCTGTGCGACACGCTCAGGGGCGGATAACGTGAAGTGATAATCGCATTTGGAGCAGACCTTAAGATCCTCTTCGAGCGTCTTATTGTAAATAATCTCGCCGCATTCCTCGCATTTGGTCCAAAGACCCTCAGGAATATCCCGGCGTTTCAAAATGCGGATCGTATTTACTTTTAATTTAGAATTAAACGGCGACAAAAAGAGGGCTCCTTAAAGGATATTTATCCACAAAGTCGGCATGATAACATAGCCAACACCTCTATTCAATAAAATACAAAACTGGCTCACAATTACTTGATCTGCCGATAGAGCCTATAAAGCTCTTTAAATGTCTTTAAAATGCGGTCTACCCCAGTCGCGGTCGCTTGACCCGCGACTCTCGGGTAGTGTGTCACGCCTATTTCCTCGATCCTACAGCCTTTTTTCTTAAGACGTGCCAGGATCTCGGCATGGATCAAAAGGTGATCGGACTTAAGCTCTAGGCCTTCAAGCGCTTTTCTTCTGAATAGCTTGAACGCACAATCCACGTCACGGACCGGTAATTTGAACAAAATTTTATTCAGCTTTGTCCATAAAATACCGTTAATCCTCCGGTACACCTTGTCCTGGCGGTGGATACGATAACCGACCACAACATCACAGCTGTCGATCTTAGAAAAAAGTTTTTCCATTTCATAGAGGCGGAATTGATTGTCACCATCCGTCAAAAATACCAAGTCTTTTTTCACGTTCCCGAGACCCGTCCTCAGCGCCGCGCCGTAACCCATATTTTGAGGATGCTGGATCAGGCGAATGCGCGGATTTTTCCTGGCTTCCGCCTGCACGATCTGAGCGGACTGGTCGGAGCTCCCATCATCCACCACGACCACCTCATAATCAATGCCGTATTCATTCCCGATCTGGACAGACTGTTCGATCATCGTTTTGACATTCTCCACCTCATTATAACAAGGAAAAAAAATGGACAGAGACGTGAGGGCTTTAGGCTTGATCATCGGAGTCTCCTTTATTTTCAAAGCGGTGGAATACAAGTCCCGACAGAAGTTTGGGATAAAAATAGGTGGATTTCTGCGGCATCTTCAAGCCTTTTTTCGACGCTGAGATCATTTCGTTTAGAGAGGTCGGCCTTAAAAAAAACGCCATGTCAAAGTCTCCTTGGTCCACCCGGGTTTGCGCTTCGCGCGGGTCGCGCGTAAAGTCGATCGCGGAGGACTTTTCAATGGATTTTATTTTAAAACACGGTTCGATCAGCATCCGATGAAGCACGGCCACGTCAAGCTGATCGACCGGATTTTTTTTAATTTTGGGAAAAAACTTGGTCGCCAGATCAAAAATAAAAAAACCTTCTTTTTTTTTGTAAATGCCAAACAAATAACCTTTTTGGCCGGATGACTCGCGCGTCTTGGATAAAGCCAATAAAACGGTGCGAAGGCTCAACACCGGCCGCAGACGGCCTCTTTTCCTCAAGGCTTCTAACGGGTCTTTCATGGATTTTTGGATCGAGATTAAACGATGCGTGGGAAAAATCTGAAATGGATTATGTCTCAAATCCGAAAAATAAGTCATCACATAATCCCAATCCGCAGCGCTTTGTGGCGGACTGGTCCGCCGCGCTTTGTGGCGGACCTTAGCAACGCGAGCCTGCATCCATTTCTTGTATTCACACGCGACTTCAAAACGATGATGTCCATCGGCGATCATCATAGGTTTTGAAGCCATTAATTCGGAAATACGGTTGACGTGACCGTCGCGATTTTCCACGTAAAGCCTATGCCGCACACCGTCCAAAGAAACATCAATGTCGGGTTTTAAGCTCAGAGATTTTTTCAAAATTTTCTGTACAGTTCCTTTTCTGTCTTCAAACAACCCGAAGATCGGGCTCAAGTTTGTACGGACCTCTTTTAAAAGAGCCAAACGGTCTTTTTTAGGCTTGGCCAGCGTGTTCTCGTGCATCAATACCGCTTTTTCATCAATCCGCATCGCAGCCATAAACCCTAGTCGTGTCTTGGTCTTGCCCGCTTCCTTATAGTCTTGCACATAAACATAGATAGAAGGTACCGGGTCCTGAATTAAAATACCTTTCGAGATCCACTGATCCAGGGCCTGGTACGCGCGGGTGTATTGATTGCAGTGTGCAGTGTCGCCCTTTTTTATTTTTCCCAAGATCAGGTGGATGACATTGCAACGATTTTTTTTGTAAAGTTCGTTTTGTTGTCCGGTCGAGATCACGTCATACGGCGGCGCCAACACGCTTGCGAGATCATGCACGCTTTCTTTGCCATACCGCCAACCTTTAAAAGGCTTTAGTTTAGGCATCCGATGTTTTCTTCAAACTTTTCAGCATCAGGCTTCCCCAAGCACAAGCTCCGATCAATATGCCCATGGAGTCCGCCATCCAGTCATAGACGCTCGCGCTGCGCAGCGGTATAAAACTCTGATGCCACTCATCACTGACAGCGTAAAGGCTCCCGAACACAAAAGCCATAAATGCCAAATGCTCCAGCGAGCGGTACTTGAAACTCAGCGCCAGCGCACGCACAAGTAAAATTCCTAAGACAGAGTATTCTAATAGATGGAGTAGCTTATCCCAAACATATTTTTCCACGGTTTGAAGGATCGGCGATGATCCTGGAAGTGAGGAAATTGAAAAAATCATTGCGGCATACAAAACAACCCATGTCCAGGCGAATGCGGCTTTACTTTTCAAGTGCAACGGTCTCTTTCTATCCTTTTTTCTTTTCACCGACGGGTTTGTCGGTTTTTTCTTTTTTAGGCTCAGTTTTTCCGCTAGAGGCGCCTGCCGGCCGGCCGGGCAGGGATCCGCCACCGGCGGGTGAGGCAGTTACATCAGCCGGCGGTTTTTTCTTGTAATCCGTAATATAAAAACCGGAACCTTTAAAAATGAACCCTGTTCCCGCGCTGATCAGCCGTTCGACCTTCCCGCCGCAGTAGATGCATTTTTTCAAAGGAGCGGCGGTGATTTTCTGCAGCTGATCGAATTTTTTTTTGCATTTCAGGCATTGATACTCATAGGTCGGCATGTGCTTTTCCGTTATTTTGAAAATAACCGCTTAGCCTTCTGAACAAAAGAATTGGAAATAGGGTTGACCTTTTCACCTGAAAGCTCCGCAAATTGCTTGAGCATGTCCTTCTGCTTTTCGGACAAATGCGTCGGGGTTTCCACCAAGATCCGCACCTCCTCGTCACCTATCCCCTGCCCATTGAGAGAAACGATCCCTTTTCCTTTTAGCCTGAAAATTTTTCCCGTTTGCGTTCCGGCCGGAACTTTTAGCGCTGTGGCCCCGCTGAGCGTCGGCACTTCAACCTCGCAGCCGAGTGCCGCCTGTACAAAACTGATCGGTACTTCGCAATGGATATCCCGTCCCTCGCGAGTAAAAAACTCGTGGGGTTTTACGTGGATGTCGACATATAGGTCACCGCGCGGCCCTCCGCGAGCGCCCGCCTCGCCTTCGCCGGAAATTCTAAGCCTTAAGCCGTTGTCTACGCCGGCTGGGATGCGTGTCTGAATTTGCCGTTTGACTGTCACACGGCCTGTGCCCCGGCAATCGTGGCAGGGGTGTTCAACAAAACTGCCCTGCCCCTGGCAGCGATTGCAAGGCCTAGAGATACTAAAAAAACCGCTCGACGCCAAAATCTCTCCCGAACCGTGGCATGTCGGGCATGTGTGGCGCGTCGTTCCGGGTTTTGCGCCATCGCCTTTGCAGGCCGTGCAGGATTCCTCTCGCGGGATTTCAATGTTTTTTTCCACGCCAAACGCCGCTTCCTCGAAACTAATGTCGAGACGAACCTGGAGATCATTTCCCCTCTGCGGTCGTTGCCGGCCCCGGGCGCCCTTACCGCCAAAAAAATCTTCAAAAATATCCTCAAAAATATCCCCGAACCCTGCCGTCGATTGAAATCCTGAGAAGCCACCGCTCGAGGCTAAGCCCTCATGGCCAACCTGATCGTAAAGTTGTTTTTGCTGAGGGTTTGAAAGTACCTGGTAGGCCTCCGTTGCTTCTTTGAACTTGTCTTCGGCTCTTTTGTTACCCGGATTCCTGTCTGGATGGTGCTCGAGTGCGCACCTTCGGTAGGCCTTCTTGATATCCTCCACCGTCGCCAACCGAGGGATACCTAGCACTTCATAATAATCGCGTTTGGTTGCCATTGGCTTAAAAGGGGACAGCGCCCTTTTTTCCTGATAAAAGGGCGCTGTCCCCTTTTACAGGTCGGCCGGGACCCAAATGCGATAAAGAACGATTGAGCCTGTTTTCAATGTCTTTGACGAATTGCGCCGAACCGACAGCAAGTCCCCGTTGGGTCTTAAGCCTGATCTCATGATCCATGCTGTCGTCGGATTCCATTAAATATTCCTTCCATTCCTGTGAGGACATTTCAAAAAACTGGCTCAATGAAATGGGCCCCTTGCCCTCTGCTATGTGCTCCCTCGCACTGGACCACGGATACTCCCAGGCCTGTTGCGCCATTTTGGCCCGCACAGGGTTTCGTTCAACATAACGGATCGCGCGATACAAGTGCGCTTCATCCAGCAAACATGAAAAAAATCGGCCCTGCCATAAATGACCGGTTACCTGTTTTCTTTTGTTAACATATTGCGCATATCTCATGTGAAGTGTATTAAAAACCCTTGCCAGACTATCTTTCGTCTTTGGCATTACAATAAAATGGACGTGATTTGTCATTAAACAGTAGGCATAAGTTTGTACACCGTACTTCTCCGCGTATTCTTTGAACCACTCGCAATATTTTTTAAAATCGCCTTCGCGATTAAAAACAGGTTGTTTGTAGTTTCCACGCTGGATGATGTGATGAGCGACGTTTGGTAAAACTATTCTGGATTGACGTGGCATATTAAAGGGCGTTGTCCCCTATTTTTATTATAAAAAAAATTACTTCTCCAATAACTTCAAAAACTTCAGGGCCAACGGACGAAACATATCCCCAAGAAAACCACCAATTAAACCTATTAAAGCTGAGAGCGAATAAAATTTTACATGTGGATCAGACCAGCTCTCACCTGATTTATACACAGCAATTGTAAATGCAAGTAAAGAAACTATTACTAAAACAAATCCATAATATCCCAAAAAATGGAGTAGCCAATTTACGCAGAAACAAATGTCGCTCGGCGTTTTATGGTCTCTCGTGTTTATTAAACCAACTGCTATTCCAAGAGCAGAAAATCCTAAACACCACTGAACGCTTGCCGAATCAAATACACGAAATCCTACGTGTCTTAACAAAAGTATGCCTACCAGTAAATATAATGCTGCCGCAAATACCCTTCCACAGTTTATCTCCTTAGATGTATTCTCACTCACGCTTTGTTCCCCATAAAAAATATTTTTTGAAAAACAATTACACATGTCTCAATGTTTTCATCATAGGCATCATAGGGGACAGCGCCATTTTTTCTACCAAACATCATACAAAAAATCATAATAGGGGACAGCGCCCTTTTTCCAACTGACCCACCCACCCAAAAAAGGGCGCTGTCCCCTATTTTAATTTTAGTACTGTTTTTTTGCGTACGTTTTAGGCAGCGTCAAACCTTGCCTTATTTTCAACCATCCACTTCTCCATGTGCTCCTTGGTCTTACTAGGGTCATTCATTACGTCAGCATGGGCCTTATTGTAATGGGGCTTTAGTGCGTTCATCCATTCTTCGAATGTTTCGCCCTGAGCTTCATGTTCGCATAAATCACATTTTAGAGTTTTCATATATTTTTCATCTCCTTTTAGTTTAGAAGAAAGGGCGCTGTCCCCTATTGAAAAAAATTTGGCACCCAGCGCGGCACCGCCGCGCGATAACGCCGGTAGTCTTGGCCGAATCTTTTGAGAAGCTGGGGCTCTTCAAAAAGCGGGAAGTAAACGGTATTAATGGCAAAAAATGCCAGCATCCAGAAAAACACGACCCACGATTCTAGTATAAGAGCCTCACCGGTCAGCATCAGCAGCATGGAGCTGATCATGGGATTTCTGACGTAGCGGTAAGGCCCTTCCACCACAAGCTTTTAAGACGGGTCCCAGGGGGCGGGCGTTCCCTCGCCTACCGTCAAAAAGAGTTTGACGGTGGCCGTCGCCAAACCAAACCCTGCCGTTAAAAGGACCAGGCCGGCCGCGATGAGCCACCCCCGCGACGCGGTGGAAAGATCCCAATCCGCCTGCAAACCTCCGGTGAGCCGGATCAGAACGGCCGGAATAATGACAATAACGGTGAAAGGCAATATCAAAAGTGCTTTCACCAACGAAACCCATCTTTTTTTTGGGATCATCGGCCTTGCTCAATAGGGACAGCGCCCTTTTTCCTGAGATCCTTCGGCGACTCTGCCGCCTCAGGATGAAATTCGCGCGGCGGACTTACGTCGTCCACTTTTAGCGGACTCCGTAAGTCCTGCGCTCATTTATTTATCGTCCTCGACTTTATATTCGGCGTCGACGACGTCCTCTTTGGAACCCGATTGGCCGGCAAATTTTTTACCCGCTTCCGAGTTCTGCGCCTTAGCGCTAGCCTGTTTGTACATTTCCTCGGCGACTTTATGAGAAGCGGTCGTCAACTCTTTCTCAGCGCTCTTCAAAGTGTCCGGCTCGTTACTTTTCAATGCTTCTTTGGCCTTGCCGATCGCCTCTTCCACTTTCTTTTTCTCATCCTCAGTCACCTTGTCTCCGAGATCACTGAGCGACTTTTCCGTCGAATAAATCAGCGTATCCAGACGATTCTTCGCCTCAACCAATTCCTTTTTCTTTTTATCCTCATCCGCATGGGCCTGCGCGTCCTTGGTCATCTTTTCTACTTCTTCTTTGCTGAGGCCGCTTGAACTTTCGATGCGGATCTTTTGTTCCTTGCCGGTACCGAGGTCTTTGGCGGACACGTGAACAATGCCATTCGCGTCGATGTCGAATGTCACCTCAATTTGTGGAACGCCGCGCGGCGCCGGGGGGATGCCAACGAGATCAAATCGCCCGAGCGTCCGATTATTCTCGGCCATCTCGCGCTCGCCTTGAAGAACGTGGATCGAGACTGCCGTCTGACTATCGGCCGCCGTCGAAAATACCTGGCTTTTCTTTGTCGGGATCGTCGTATTTCTCTCAATAAGCCTCGTGCAAACCCCTCCTAGCGTTTCGATACCGAGCGAAAGAGGCGTTACATCCAAAAGTAGCACATCTTTTACATCGCCGATAAGCACGCCGCCCTGGATTGCCGCGCCGACCGCCACGACCTCATCAGGATTGACACCTTTATGAGGCTCCTTGCCAAAAAGCTCTTTTACCACATCCTGCACTTTTGGCATGCGCGTCTGGCCGCCGACTAATACCACCTCATCAATTTCTGAGGCTTTGAGCTTGGCGTCTTCAAGCGCTTTTTTACAAGGCGCAATGGTTCTTTGCACCAAATCACCGACCAGCTGTTCAAGCTTCGCGCGCGTCAGTGACACTGTCAGATGCTTCGGGCCGCCCGCATCCGCTGTGATAAACGGCAGATTGATTTCCGTTTGCGCGTTCGATGAAAGTTCGCATTTCGCTTTCTCCGACGCCTCTTTCAAACGCTGGAGCGCCATGCGGTCTTTTCTCAAATCAATGCCGTCAGATTTTTTAAATTCGTCCGCCAACCAGTCCATGATCCGCTGATCAAAATCATCGCCGCCCAGATGCGTGTCACCATTGGTGGACCTCACTTCAAAAACACCGTCACCGATCTCGAGGATCGAAATGTCAAACGTTCCTCCGCCAAGGTCGTAAACCGCGATCTTTTCATTCTTCTTTTTATCGAGACCATACGCGAGCGCGGCTGCGGTAGGTTCGTTGATGATACGGAGCACATCCAAGCCCGCGATCTTTCCGGCGTCCTTTGTCGCCTGCCTTTGAGAATCGTTGAAATAAGCGGGCACCGTAATGACCGCCTTCGTGACCTTTTGGCCAAGATAATCTTCGGCCGTTTGCTTCATTTTCTGCAGAATAATCGCTGAAATCTCAGGAGGCGTATATTCTTTGCCAGAGGCCTTGACCCTCAAATCACCGCCCGTCCCTTCGATGATCTTGTAAGGCACGAGCTTCTCCTCGGTGAGAACCTCTTCATGTTTTCTTCCCATAAATCGTTTGATGGAGAAAACCGTATTCTCAGGATTCGTGATCGCCTGCCGCTTTGCCGCTTGACCCACCAAGCGCTCCCCGTTTTTGGCAAAGCCAACCACCGATGGCGTGGTCCTGGCGCCCTCCGAGTTTGCGATCACCACGGGCTCACCTCCCTGCATGATCGCCACGCATGAATTTGTTGTTCCTAAATCAATCCCTATAACTTTTTCAGTAGCCATTTGAATACTCCTCCAGTTCTAAAAATTATTTTTCACCTAACATCACTTTTCTGTCTTTTCAGAAAGGGGACAGCGCCCTTTTTCCTATTTTCCTCGCTCCGAAAAAAGGGCGCTGTCCCCCTTCTGTGCGATTCTGACACGGCTCGGACGAATCAAGCGGCCGTTCAGAATATAACCTCTTTGTATCTCATCCACGATCAACCCATCTTTCATGTCACCGGTCGCTTCGACCGTGGCGACCGCCTCATGGAGTTTGGGATCAAACGCTTCACCCACACTCTTCACCACCTGAACGCCATGACGCTCGAGCACCTGATGCAGTTCTTCTTGCGCGATCTGGAGACCTTTTTTCACCTGTTCAGGATCGTGTCCCTCAGAAAGACTCGTCATGGCCCGGTCAAAATTGTCCACGATCGATAATATCTCCACCAGAAGCTTTTCGTTCGCAAATTTAATAGCTTCCTGTTTGTCTCGCTCAAGCCTTTTTTTCGTATTCTCAAAATCCGCCTTAAGCCTTAGAAGTTTTTCGTGCTGGTCCTTCTCCTCCTTCGGCTCCTCGGCATTTCCGTGGTCCTTGTCTTCGGTTTCGTGATTCTTTTTCATTTAAAATCTCTTGACCGTCTCGGTCACGCTGTCCGCCACAAAATCCACAATGGCTACCACCTTGGAATACCGCATCCGCGTCGGGCCCAGCGCGGCGATACCGCCGATCGGCGTACTGCCGAGGTACCAATCCTTGACCACTAGGCTGATGTTGTCCAATTTGGCTAAAGAATTTTCACTGCCAATATGGATGTGGACGCCTTCTTCTTCCAGATCTTTCACGAAGATCTGCAAGAAATTGTACTTTTCATCAAACGCTTGCAATAACGATTTGATCTTCTGCAGATCTTGAAACTCGGGCTGTTCAAAAATCCAGGAGGCGCCTTCCACAAAAAGCTCCGCTTCTTCCTCAAAGAAATCATGCAAGCGCTCCGTCTCGACAAGCTCCTCCAAAAGATAGGTTAGGAAAGAGACGCGCTTCAGGTTCTTGATATAAAGAAGCGCTGTGCTTTCGGCAAGCTCGGAAATAATTTTAGATACCTTCTCAGCAAGACCCTCGATCGTCTTTACTTTTGACAGCTCCTCGTGGACCCAGTGTTTTTCTTTCGGCGTCACTTCTTCAGGTTCCATGAGCCGATCCACATAATAACGATACCCCTTGTCCGTAGGAATCCGACCGGCGGACGTATGCGGATGAGTAATCAACCCCTGGTCTTCTAAATCCGCCATTACATTGCGGATAGAAGCGGATGAAAGACCTACATTATGACGCTTTGAGATAGTCCTAGAACCTACCGGTTCCGCGGTATCTATATATGAGCGGACAATAATGTCAAATATTCTATCGCGTCTGGCATTGAGTTCATTGTCTAACATACGCCCTCCGCTGCGGAGATTTTCGTTATTAGCACTCTATCCAAGTGAGTGCTAATTTGTAGTTTAGCATAACACCTAATTTTGTCAAGTGGTTCCTACCTGAATTAACTTACGCTTAAACAACTCCTCTGTTTTTATGGATAAATTAACACTCAAAAAAGTGCCCTCTGCTTCATCACGCCTCGAAAGCACCTCGGCCTGCTCATAGAGAAAATGAATTAGGCCCAATTTTTCCTTAGGTACGAAAAACTCTTTTCGAAAAATCTTAACCGAGATACCACCCGACAGACAATCCAATAGGCCGTTCAGTCCCTCACCTGTCAGCGATGATACCAAAATACCGTTTCGCCAATGGGGATCTTTTGCAAGTTTCTCACGTCCTTTTTTATCCAGTAGATCTATTTTATTGAGCACCATGAATGTCTTTTTTTCCTTCGCCCCTAGATCCTGGAGAACTTGAGTGACGGCTCTTTCTAGCGAGTCGATATCGGGACGGCTGGCGTCAATGACATGGAGCAGAATGTCCGCGTGTACCGCCTCTTCGAGCGTTGCTTTAAATGACTCGACCAGATGATGCGGAAGCTGACGCACAAAACCTACGGTATCGGCGAGCAGCGCTTTTTGATTTCCCGGTAAAGCCAGAAAACGCGTGGTCGTATCGAGTGTGGAAAAAAGTTTATCCTTCACCAGAACGGAGGCATTCGTCAGCGCATTAAAAAGGCTCGATTTGCCGGCGTTGGTATATCCGACAAGCGTCATCAGCGGCAGGTCTTTTTCCTTTTTCTTCCGAATATTCGATAACCGCCTTTTTTCGACATGGCCGAGCTCCCGTACAAACCGTGCGATGCGCTCGCGGATCCGGCGGCGGTCCATTTCCAACTTTTGCTCACCGGGACCGCGCGTTCCCACGCCGCCGCCCAGTCTCGAAAGATAGATTCCTTTGCCGGTGAGCCTGGGCAGAAGATACTTCATCTGCGCAAGTTCTACCTGAAGCTTGCCCTCTATCGATCTGGCCCGCTGGGCAAAGATATCGAGAATAAGCTGGGTGCGGTCAATGGTTTTGGTTTGGATTATTTCTTCTAAATTACGTTGCTGTGTGCTTGAGAGGTTACTTTCAAAAATGGCGACGTCCGCTTTTTCTTTTTTTACCAATTCGGCCAGCTCCCCGACTTTTCCTTTTCCGATCAAAAACGCGGCGTTAGGAGCTTTTTGTTTGAAAATTAAATTTTTTATTATCATTAACCCGGCAGACTTCGAAAGTTCCTCCAGCTCCTTAGACTGGTCCTGGATGTCAAATTCCCTCCGGAGCGAGTCAAAATGAACCGTTATTAAAATCGCTTTTTCAGGCAAGGGGTTGTCTCCAGCGCTGAATGATTCGCTTAGCTGTTTCTTTCGCGGTGTCCTGCGGTAAGACGCGGATAATCTCGACCTCTTTTTCATGTCGAAACCAGGAAAGCTGTCTTTTAGCGTAATTTCTCGTATGCTTCTTTAAAAGTTCCGTCGCCGCTTCAAGCGGAACCTGAGCGGAAAGGTATTGATTCATCTCGCGGATGCCCAACGCCATCTGAGCGGTCATGCTTAATCTTTTGCGGTTCAGCTGCTTCACTTCTTGCACCAATCCCTTTTTGAGCATCTGATCTACACGGCGATTAATTCTTTCGTAAAGTTCACCTCGATCTCTGTCCAAAAGAAATAGGCCGCAATGAAATTCACCGCGGATGCCTTGACGGTTGGCCCTTTGTTCCGAGAAAGGTTTTTTGGTCAAGTGCCAAACTTCAAGCGCCCGGACAATCCGGCGTAAATCGTTAGCATGAATTTTGCGGGCGGAAACCGGATCGACTTTTTCCAGTTTTTTATGCAAATAATCCCCGCCGTTGGTGCTTTGTTCGGCGAGGAACTTTTTTCGCAAAGCCTCATCACTCGACGCTTCTCCTTCCGCCGACTCAAAAAGTCCATCCAACAGGGCTCGGAGATAAAGGCCGGTACCACCGACAAGAAGCGGTATTTTTTTCTTTTTTATAATTTGGGCGATCAGGCGCGTCGCCTCTTTTCTGAAAAGCGCGGCGCTGTATTCCTTGGATGGGCTTAAAAATGACGTTAAATGGACTTTGTGGCTCGGGGCCTGAGTGACGATCGACATCCCCTTATAGACCTGCATTGAGTCGAACGAGATCATTTCAACCGGCAGGATTTTAGAGACCTCAATAGCAACCTCGGTTTTTCCCGAAGCGGTGGGCCCTACGATGGCAAGGATTTGTTTGGTGGATGGGACCGCGGATCTCAAGGATAAATTTTTGTCGGGTAACCCTCTTGTTTCAAACGGGACTCCACTGTTAAGGCGTCAGCTTTAGACGTAAACTTTCCAACGCGTACACGGCACATCCCGCTTGAGGGGTCCTTCTCGACATACACCTCGTAACGGGCACGATGCAGCTTATTGATCAGTGCATTGGCATTGCGGATCTTAGAAAATGAGCCAACCTGCACCGCGAAAAAAGGGATCTCCTCCACAGCAATCTGTTTCAAAGGCTGGACCGGTGGCGGCGCGCTTCGAATCACCGTTACATAACGATTCACCGAATCCTGTATCTGCGCGCTTTTGGGGTTTTTATCCAATAGCTGAGTTTTAAAATAGTCGACATTCTTCGGCTTGCCTAATTTTACAGAAAGATCACGAAGCTTGTATAAAACATAGGTGGTCTGGTTGCTGTTAGGATATTTGATTAAAGTTTCCTGATAAGCCTGGTAAGCCTGCTCAGAATTTTCCTCGTAAAAATAAGAATCAGCGATGGACGCCGACGCGCTGGCTTTTCGGTCAACAGAGGCAAAAGAATTTTCAAGATCTCGCAGTTTCATTCGTGCCTCATCGCCGCGACCAAGCTTTAAAAGACTCAAAGCTTGAAGATACAGCACATCGTCTGCATTCGGTTTACCGGATCCGTCAGACAAATAATCTTTCGCGAGCCGGTCCACCTCGGCATAGTTTTCTTTCAAAAAATTCTCGTGGATCTTGAGGTAAGTGTCCGTGGCGAGTTTACCGCCTGCCTCCCTCGACTGCCTTTCGAGCCGCTCTCTTTTAGTTTCAGTCGGCCCGATCAGCGCAAAACACACACCGTAAATAGAAAAACTGGCTGACAAAATCATAATGATCATTACCGTCTTTTTTCTCAAAGCGCTAGTTCCCCTAATAGCGTTTCATCCGCGGCACTTGAGATTTTGACGGGAATAAATTCCCCGATAATATCCCGTTCGGCGCTGGCGACGACGCGTTTATAACCGCGTGTTCTTCCGACAAAACGACTCTCGTCCCTTCTGGTCTTGGATTCAAAAAGTACCTCCACCGTCTGGCCGATCAATGCCTGATTTCTTTTAAGGCTCGCGGCCTTCTGCGCGGCGAGTAACGCCTGATGCCGCCTATTTTTTTCTACTGCCGGGACGTCGTCGCCTAGTTTTAACGCCGGAGTGCCGGGCCTTGGTGAATATTGAAAAATGAACGCGCTGTCAAACTCCACGCGCTCGACAAGATCCAGCGTCTCGGAAAAGTCTTTTTCGGTTTCACCTGGGAACCCCACGATAAAATCCGTCGTCAACGTCCCGTCCGGCACCAGCGCGCGGTACTCGCCAATTTGTGCAAGATACCACTCGCGCGTATGCTCCCGCTTCATACGCCTAAGCGTTCGGTTGGAACCTGCCTGCACCGGCAAATGGAGATGTTCGCAAACCATCGGCAGATCTTTCATCGCCCGAAAAAGCCGCGTGTGCGCGTCTTTCGGATGGCTGGTAATAAATCGAAGCCTAGGGATAGCCGGCGCGGCGTTTTGAATTTTCTCCAAAAGCCCCGAAAAATCGATCTTTTCCTCGAGTCCCTTCCCGTAGGAATTCACATTTTGTCCCAGCAGCATCACGTCCTTATAGCCCCGCTCGGAAATATCCCTGATCTCGCGTAAAATACTCTCCGAGTCTCTTGAGCGCTCATCCCCCCGGACATAAGGGACAATGCAATAGGTGCAGCGATGATCGCATCCGGTCATGATTGTCACCAGGGCTTTGAGCGCGTCGGAGCGGTAGCGAATGCCCTCAAGGCCGTACTCTTCATTCAACCGGTCGGTCGCCAGTAATGGCGAAAAGGGGACAGCGCCCTTTTTAGCACCATTTTCACCTTTCTCGTTAAAAAGGGCGCTGTCCCCTTTTCGACGCTGAACTTCTTCCACAAGATCCACAATCTGGCTCAAATTTCCAGGGCCACAGACAAGATCGATCTCCGGATTTTTCTTGAAAAATGAAGCGCCGTGTTCCTGAGCCATACACCCAATAATGCCTATGATCAGGTCTGGATTTCTTTCTTTCAGTTTCCTAAAATTGCCGATGCGGCCGAAAACTTTTTGTTCGGCGTGATCGCGCACGCTGCAGGTATTGTACAAAATAAGATCTGCTTCCTCTATAAACGGAGTCTCCTCGTACCCGCGTCCCCGCATCAAGCCCTGCACGCCTTCGGAATCGCGTTCGTTCATTTGGCAACCGAAGGTGCAAATGTAAAGTTTTCGCATAACTTCCATCTCTCCGCTTTCCATCACGTAGAACTCATTCGTGATAAAAAAGAATAATGCCTAAAATCAAAAAATACGGGAGCGTCGTCATCGTGGTTAGCACAAGTCTTCCGATCTTCGAGGCTTTCACTGAATCAGGTTGGCGTTCTAACCACCAGACCCCAGGTGCCAACATCACGCAAACTATTACCCCTACGATACCAAATACCAGCTCGAGCAAAATCGTGGCATCATCAAGCCACAAATCGATATAGCTTGAGAGTTTCATGAGCACGCTGGCCAGCAAGCCCCAGATAACCATTCCAAGGTATAGAATCGTATGAAATCGGTAGAACCGCAATCGTGTCGGAATCCTGTACCCGAAACGGGACGCACCCATGAAAGCCAACGCAACTGGGATCAGAGCCAAAACAATCGTTAGCATGTAACCTCTCGTTGCCATTCAGATTTACCCAATGCTACCTGCAACCCCTCCGCCAGCGCTTGAAAAATCATCACAGTGTCTGTGGCAATGCCCCTTTCGGAATCCCCTGCCCGCCACAAAACCGGCGGCTCCGTCCTTCGGCGGAAAAGTATCGCATTTTGGGAACAATGGCCATCCGAAGGTCTGAAGAAACAATTTCTTTTTCACTTCTCGGCCCTTCTTACGATAAATTTACTATAATGTGGAATGTGTGCCGTCACAAAATGGTTTGTTGGCGGATTCCTTGCATCCGCACCAAGCCACTTTTTTGGCCACATCGATCGTCACGCGGATCGGCCGCATGCCGGTATTTTTTCTCGCGTGAGAGCCGTCACAATACGGTTGCTTTTCCGATTCACCGCAGGCACACCAAGCGTAGCTTCCGGGTTGAACATCCATCACAAACGGCGCCTTTTGTTTTGTGCTCATCTCTACCTCTCGGTTAGTTGTTAACAGTTAATCCTGTTGCCTGGCGAAAAACTTGTTTGAGTGGCATGTTGTCAACGCGAGCACCACGAAATATGACATCACACTGCGCAAGCGTTGGCACCAAGCGCCGTTTCGCCTCGGCGGGGCGAAACAAGCGGTGCCACGATAACAAGTTTTTCGCCTGTCAATGCCTTAATGTCCAAAATACTCTGGTTCATTGCCTAATTTCCATTTAATATTACATCCCATACTTGGTTTCTGCTTTGAGTTAACAGGTTTACCTGATAAAACCGCCTCGATCGAATCTCTCAAGTCTTTGCCGGTCACAGGTTTTCCGTTTCCAGGCCTTGAATCATCCATCTGACCGCGATAAACCAGTTCGCGCGCGGCGTCAAACAGGAAAAAATCGGGCGTACAGGCCGCCGTATAAGCTTTCGCCACGGCTTGGCTCTCATCATAGCAAAGCGGATAAACCAGTTTTATCTCCCGCGCGAAGTCCTTAAGACCCGCCGGGGAATCGTCGGGGTAGTTTTCAGCGTCATTGGAGCTGATCGCCACGATTCCAAGTTCTTTATTTTGATAATCCCGTCCCAATTTTGAAAGTTCTTCCTTGATATGCTGAACATAAGGACAATGGCGGCAAATAAACATGACAAGAAGCGCTTTTTTCTTATCAAAAGCGGACAAAGCGATCCTCTTTCCCGAGATGACATCGTTCAATGAAAAATCAGGCGCTTTTGTTTTCAATGCAAGCATCGTGGAAGGTGTTAAGGCCATGGAACCCCTTTGTTGATTAACTTTGTCGGCCGCGTCCCATCAACGGGATCCATCGGGGAATTGATTTGAGGTATTCCCGATAAACCCCGCCAAACTTCTTTTTCAGAGCCGGCTCCTCGTAATAAACCACAAAAAGATGGAACGAGAACCACAAGATAATAGCATATAGAAAAATAGCCGCTGACTCAAAGAAAATCGCTTCCGAGGCAAGGATCAGGAACATCCCGATATACATGGGATTCCGTACCCGGCGGTACCAACCTTTTGAAACAAATTCCACCGGCGAGTCCCAGGCAGCTGGCGTCCCTTTACCCACGAAAATAAAATCCCATAAGCAAGAAGCATAAATGCCAAGCCCCACCATGAAAGGTAGCAACGCGAACCACCGGCAACGTCCTAGGCTCAAGGGAAACAAAAAGAACCTCGACACAATTAAAATCCGCGGAACCGCCAAGAGAAAAAAACCGTGGATAAAAACGACGAAAAGCAAAGTTTTAAAGATGATCTTCATCAGTAATCCGAAGTACTTGTTAAAAAATTAAATGATCATCTGAATATCGTCGCCGGAAATAGCGATCTGCCGGTCATCGACAATCATCGTCACGCCTTTTACTTTTTTAGGAGGAAGAAAAACCGCCTTGGAATTTGAAACATCAACGGTGCGTGAAAGATCCAATTCGAACGAAACGCTGATAAATGACTGTCCGTTCACGTTCACGGGCCTATCGAAATCTTTGCTTCCATAAATCGATATTTCATCGTGAGGCGCTTCGTAGATAAATTGTAAGTGCTCAGAAGTCTCGACTTTGATCGTTCTTAAAAGAACTATCTTAAAATTAAGGTAATGGCCTGGAGGGACGCGCCGTCCATTATTAAAAAAAGAAACAATAGGCCTTTGATTTACAAGATCCACTTGATGGTCAGGCTCAATCACCGTGATCCACGCGCCGGAATCTTTCTTGAGCTCAACGCTTTTGATCGTAATTACGCACGCGGAAGGATCACTGATGGCAAAAGCGTCGTTCAAAAAACCGAGGAATAAAGTCAAACAAATCAAAACACCGGGACTTCTTAAAACCTTCAAACGAGATTTTTCCCCGTAAGCCTCTGATAGACATTCTTGTAGGCTAAAGAGGTCTGATCCGCGATCGCTTGAGGCAGTGCCGGACCCGGCGGCGTTTGATTCCAACCGGACTGAAGAAGCCAATTTCTCACGATCTGCTTATCAAGGCTGGGCTGATCTTGGCCAGCCGCGTACTTGTCTTTTGGCCAGAACCTCGAGCTGTCCGGCGTCAGGACTTCATCGATCAGGATAAGTTTGTTTTGATAAATCCCGAACTCGAATTTTGTGTCCGCAATCAAAATACCGCATGTCTTCGCGAATTCGACTCCCTTTTTATAAATCTTTATCGACAGATCCCTGATCTCCCCGGCGATCTCTTTTCCGACAAGCTTCACGGTGTCATCAAAATCAATGTTCATGTCGTGGCCCACTGTCGCTTTTGTCGCCGGAGTGAATACCGGCTCAGGTAATTCTTCGCATTGTTTCAAACCCGTAGGAAGCGAGTGGCCGCAGATCTTGCCCGTTTTCTGGTAATCCTTCCAGCCGGAGCCGGCAATGAATCCGCGAACCACGCATTCCACGGGAAGCGGCCTCGCGCGGTGGACCAGGATCGAACGCCCCGCCAGAGCGGCGCCAAATTCATTGAGAAGCGAAGCACCCAGTCCCATCTTTTCGATATCCGCGGTAATGATATGATTCGGCACTAACGTTTTAAATTTCTCGAACCAAAAAAGAGAGATCTGGTTTAGCACGCGGCCCTTATTGGTGATCGGAGTGGGCAGTACCACGTCAAACGCACTTAACCGATCCGTGGTAATAATCAGAAGTTTATCCGCACCCATCGCGTAAATATCACGAACTTTTCCCCGGTTTACTAGAGGCAGAGGCAATTTCGTTTCCCATACCGTTTCACGCTCGGTCATTTTGGTCTCCATGGATCAATCCCTCGTTATTAAATTTTTTAAATAGTTCCTGACTTCCACATGGCCCGCGGCGGCCTTATTCAGGCGGTCCATGATGGCCAGTCCCAAGCCCCGTTCAGGCATCGCCTCGGCGACGAGGATGTCGAGATTTATTTTATCAAGTTTGCGCATACTTTGAAAGAGATTCGCAGCCGCTTCCCGTAAGTCCTTTTCTTCGCTCAACACCTCTACCGCCTCAAAAAGATGGATTTCCTGATCGGTTTTAAATAAATTTCTCCCGCCAAACAGTAAAAGCCCGATGCGCGGCCAAGGGACTTTTTTTTGCTGGAATGACTTTTGAATGTCCCGGAGCTCATTCACAAAATGGGTATATGGGGAACCCATCAGCGAAAGATTCGTCCATGGCGCGTAATGACTTTTCATCTGGCCTGGCGATTCCATCATTTCTTTTCCATCACCGCCGTTCTTGACGACCGGAATAATTTTTTCGATTGTCTCCACATCAATACCGCCCGGCCTCAAAAGAACCGCATGGTCTTTTTCGATCTTTAACACTGTCGATTCAATACCGATCGTGGTAGCGCCGCCGTCAAGGATCAGATCGACTTTATTCTCGAAATCTTCCGACACCGCCGAGGCGGTCGTTGAGCTTGTGTATCCGAAGACGTTCGCACTCGGAGCCGCGATCGGCCGGCCAAGCGACCGAATAAGCCTGAGCGCAATCGGATGATTAGGCATTCGCACCGCGACTGTCGGAAGCCCGGCGGTCACAATGTCAGGAATACGGTCCGTCTTTGGCAACACCAAGGTCAAAGGGCCAGGCCAGAATATTTTCATGAGCTCCAACGCGGATTTCGGGGTATCTTTCCAGACAGACAGCGCTTCTTCGACTGACGCCACGTGAACGATCAGCGGGTCAAATTGAGGACGCTTTTTTGCTTCAAAGACCTTCGCGACCGCCAATGGATTCGAACTGTCAGCTCCAAGGCCGTAAACCGTCTCTGTCGGAAAAGCGACAATACCCCCGTTTCTTAAAATCTGAGAGGCTTTTTCTAAACTCTGCGGATCGTTGGCGTCTAAAACGTTGTTAGCAGACATTGATTGACCTTTGAATAGAATCGGTTGATTAACGCGCTTTGGAAAGCACGGACATCAGCCTCGTAAAAGGGAAGCGGTTGCCGGGACATTCGGTATGTTTTCCCTTTATATCATTGTGTTTGCGGATCGCGCTCAGTGGAATCCCATATTCCTCTTGCAAAACACGGATCAGATTCACGAGCGAGCTGTGCTGACCTTCCTGTACATCCTGCTGGTTAAAATCACCGACCAGGCAGATCTGAATATCATAGGGACGGTTCGCTCTGACCTGTTTTTTCCATCGCCAACCCACCTCGATCGCCCCGACCGGGCTCTTCGTACCATTTCCTATCACAAAATGATAAAAAAGTCCGCCCATCTTACGGCGCCGGTGATCACGGTCAAAAAGCCTCGCATTCCCTTGAAGTGTGCCGCTGTGATGCAATGTGATCGTGCGCCAATCGGACAGCGCATTCCTCGGTCCCACGATCCGCCGCACATCCTCCAGCGTGAGCGGCTCATAAGGCTTTCCTATAAACGGGAACCCTACGCCCTGCGGAATAAAAAGCTGCTGGCCCGCTTCAAGCTGCGTCGGGTTATAGATGTTATTCACCCGCATTAGCTCGCTCATTTCCACATGATAGTTTTTCGCGATGCGGTAAAGCGTCTCGCCTCGCTCTACCACATGCGTGATGCCTCCCTCAACCATCAGAGGCGCGTAAGGCGCGTGTAACGCATGCCTAGGAGCTCTGGCGCAACCGTTGAAGAAAAAAGGAAGTGCTAGGAAAAAGCTGACGGAAAGGAGCTGAAACGCGCAAATCGCCGAAAAGGGACGATTGACTTTATTCCTCACTGTGACGTTCTACCAAAATCATCCTGCAGACGTACAATGTCATCTTCGCCCAGATAGTCCCCCAATTGGATTTCAATAATAACCAAAGGATCTGAGCCGGTATTATGTAATCGGTGGGTTTCGTTTATCGGGATATCAATAAATGAACCTTTTCGTACAGGATTTTCCTTAGCGCCTAATGTGGCGACGCCGGATCCCGAAATCACTGTCCATTTTTCTGACCGGCGCGCATGCTTTTGCAGGCTAAGGCGGCAGCCGGGGTTCAATTCAACGCGTTTAACCTGGAACCCCTGTTCCTTATGTAAAACGCGGTAATTCCCCCAAGGTTTTTCTTCGTGATTCATTAGAATTTTTTTTCTTGCATTAAGCCATTCCGTTATTTCGCGTAATCAAAAATTTCACCGCTCAAGCAGAGCGATATCCGCGTCTACCATGAGGCGCACGAGCTCTCTAAAGCTTGTTTTAGGTTTCCAGCCGAGTTTTTTTCTTGCCTTGGAAAAATTCCCCTGCAGGATATCGACTTCCAATGGCCGGAAGAACCGCTTATCAATACGGACATATTTTTTATAATTCAAGCCGGCATAACCGAACGCCTCATTTAAAAAGTCCCTCACCGTATGAGTCTCGCCGGTCGCGATCACATAATCACTGGCGGATTTTTGCTGGAGTATCAACCACATCGCTTCTACATAATCCTTCGCATAGCCCCAATCGCGTTTGGCGTCGAGATTACCTAGATAAAGCCTATTTTGGAGCCCCTTCTTGATCTTGGCGACGGCCATCGTGATCTTACGTGTGACAAACGTCTCCCCCCGCCGCGGTGATTCGTGATTAAAAAGAATGCCATTGCAGGCGAAAATGCCGTGCCCCTGCCGGTAATTGACGGTGGTCCAATGCGCAAAAAGTTTGGCGGTCGCGTAAGGGCTCACCGGCTTGAACGGAGTCGTCTCGCTTTGAGGAACTTCGGTGGTACGGCCGAAAAGCTCGCTCGAGGAAGCCTGATAAAATTTAGTCTTAATGCCCGACTCGACGATAGCCTCCAAAATCCTCAATGCCCCGAGCCCTGTGACTTCAGCCGTGTATTCAGGAATTTCAAAGCTCACCCTGACATGGCTTTGGGCCGCGAGATTATAGATCTCGTCCGGTTTGACAGTTCTTAAGATCCTGTTGATCGAGCTTGCGTCATTCAAATCTCCGTAAACCAAGCGTAATTTTTTGTCATAGCGGGGGTCGCTATGGAGATGGTCGATGCGCACGCGGTTGATCGAACTGGAACGTCGCACCATTCCAAACACCGTGTAACCTTTTTCCAGCAAAAGCTCCGCCAAATAAGAGCCGTCCTGTCCTGTAATGCCTGTGATCAAAGCTTTTTTCATTTGTTTCCCAATGTTTCTAGTGCATTTACCGGCTTAATATCCGCTTCACGGTAGCAAACACCATTTTTTTTGTCAATGAAACCATGCTATCTTTATCTTAGCGGCTCGTCGTCACTCCCTTTTTTGGACAAAAGACGCTTATTTTGCAGCAGCTGCAGAACGGCGAAACAGGCACGCATAGATTCTGGCCATAAGCCACCAGAATGTCATTGAAGTTAATCCAATAACGCTTTGGCAAGATCCGTCTTAAAACCATTTCCGTTTCATTGGGAGTTTTGGTTTTGACCAAGCCCCAACGATTAGAAATGCGATGCACATGCGTGTCGACACAAATGCCAAGCTTCCGATAGCCCACGGTCACGACAAGATTCGCTGTCTTTCTGCCGACCCCTTTTAAGGTTAGAAGTGTATCGAGGTCATCCGGTACCTGCCCGTTAAATTTTTGAATAAGCGTTTCACAGATGCTTAAGATATTCCTCGCTTTGGTGTGATAAAAACCTACCGGGTAAATCGCCTTCTCGATCTGTGGAATGCTCAAATCCATCATTTCGTCGGGCGTCTTCGCAAGGCGGAAAAGCCTGTGACTGGCCTCTTCAGTGGTTTTGTCCTTCGTACGCAAACTTAAAACCGTAGAAATGAGGATCTTGAAAGACGCGTTGTCCGCGTCGGCGAACGTCCCTACAATCGGGGCCTTCCAGCGCTTGACTTCCTTCTTTAAAATTTCGAGTATCTTGGGCAGATTTTTTAATAGGTTATTCTTTCTAACGGCCATGAGATGATTATATAGGAAAACCGCGTTTTTTTCATGAATTCCCGTCGCCTTGACCGACAGCTCAAGCCGGTGCTATAGTCATTGATCATGCTAAGCGTCTTAAGAGAAACCCTATCCGCTTTTGTATTCCCCGCCGAATGTGAAATTTGCGGAGTTGCTGTTGATCCGCACCCGCCGCTGGGCGTATGCCAAGGATGCCAAGACGAGGTGAAGCTCATCGCTGCCCCGCACTGTTCCGGTTGCGGGCGGACGCTGATTGGAAAAATGCCTGTTTGCGCCGAATGCCAAAAAGAATCGTACGCGTTTAACCGAGCCTTCGCCTGCGCTGTCTATGAGGGGACGATGCGGCAGCTGATCCACGCCTTTAAATTCAAAAATAGAAAATACTTGAAGCATTTTTTTGTAAAAATGATGGTCCGGTTCATGAACGCGTATCTCGTCACCACCGACGTCGATGTGATCCTGCCGGTCCCCATGGACAAAAATCGCCGGCTCGAAAGAGGCTTTAACCAATCGGAGCTTATTTCTCTGGAAATTTCAAAATATTTCGGAATCCCCCACTCTTCCGGAAATCTGATCCAGGTCCGATCGGGTGCTGTTCAGTCACGGTTAGCAAAAAATCAACGACAACTGAACGTGAAAGACGCATTTTTAGTCCGCAACGCGGATGAGTTCCATTCGAAACGCCTGCTGCTCATCGACGATATTTTAACCACGGGTTACACCGCCTCCGAATGCGCCAAAACGCTGAAAAAAGCAGGCGCGGCCTCGGTTACCGTGTTGGCATTGGCTCGGGGAATTTGAACCCTTGAAACTCTTGCGAAATTATATTTTAACTGAGTTTTTTACGTCATTTTTTTTCTGTTTGATGGCGCTTATTTTCGTGATGCTGCTCGGCCGCGGCCTTGTCCAAATGGCGGATCTCATTTTTAACAAAGATGTGGATATTTTTTTGATCTTAAAACTTCTTTTCTACTCATTCCCTTATCTTCTGACGTTCATCATCCCGATTTCAGTGCTCGTGGCATCCCTCTTATCTTTCGGGAAGCTCTCTGTGGACAACGAGATCATGGCGATCCGCACCAGCGGCGTCAGCATGATAAAGATCGTCTCGCCTTTGGCCATTGCAGTCTGTATCCTCTGCCTTTCCTCGTTCCTGTTGTCAGACCGAGTCGCCTCGGCAAGCCTCCACGCCTACCGGCGGTTGTTGACTCAAATAGGCATTGAAAGCCCTCAGGCGGCGCTGGAGGAAGGTGTCTTTATAAAAAAATTCAAGAATTTTGTCATTTTTATTTATGAAATGGACAAAAACAAACTGAAGGGTATCCGCATTTACCAACCGCAGGAAGGGAAACCCACGCGCACGATCATCGCCCAAAAGGGAGAACTGATCTCGATGCCCGAAACGAACACGATCATGCTGAAGCTTATCCACGGCGTCAGTGACGAGCCGGATCCGAAAGACCCCGCAAAGCTTTATAAATTGAACTTTAGGACCTACAATCTTCCGCTGAATTTTTCCAACATCAAGCAACTGCAAGAGGTTTCCAAAAAACCCAAAGACATGATGATCCGTGAATTGAGAGACGAGATCGACCGGTTGGGAAAAGAGGGCATCCTGGCGACTTATCCGCTTTCCGCCGAAATCCACAACAAGATCGCGATCGCGTTTTCTAGCCTTGCGTTCCTTTTGATCGGCATCCCGCTTGGGATCACCACGCGGCGCAATGAAAAATCGATCAGTTTTGGCATCAGCCTCGGTCTCATGACGCTTTATTGGTTGCTGCTGATCGGCGGCAAGACGTTGGCACAAAAGGGCATGGCCCATCCATTCATCGCGCTTCAATTCTCCAATTTCATTGTGGGCGGGGTTGGTGTATTCTTATTTTACCGGCTTGTAAAAAATAACTGACCTTTACCTAAATAATAGGAGATTTTGGCTGTGATGATTTTAGAGCGAGACAAGGAAAGAGGAGAAGACATAGTAGTAACTATGTCGACGACGAATGACGCAGTCGCAGCCTAATAACCGTCCAGCCCCTTCGGGGAAGCCCATCTTTCGCCTGTCTGATTGCGTTGCTCCTCCTCGGCATAGTTACCACTATTCCTCGTCGTCGCGCCTTGCATCCAGACAAAATCTGGGCTTCCAAAACGCCTATTATTTAGGCAAAGGTCAGTAAATGAGAATCGCGAAATGAGAATCGTGGAGCGTTACCTGATGAGAAGTTTTCTTTGGGCGTTCCTCTATTGCCTCGCGTTTTTCTCCGTTTTGTTCGTGATCATCGACGGCTTTAATCACCTCGACGATTACATTCACCACAGCGTGTCGCTGCGCATTGTCCTGACCTACTACTATTACCTTTTTCCTTCGATCCTCGTGCAAATTGTGCCGATCTCCGCGCTCGTCTCAATTCTTTTCGGACTCGGCACTCTAAATAAACACAATGAAATCGTGGCTCTTAAAACGAGCGGCGTCAGCGCTTCTCACATTCTATCGCCGTATATCTTCATCGGCATCTTGATCAGCTTCACAATATTCCTGATCAATGAGACCGCGGTGCCCCAATACACGTTGACATCCACGGCCATCATGGATGGGCTGATTCTAAAAGGTAAGAAAAATTTCGAAGAACGCGCCCTAAAAAACGTGACGCTCTATGGCAAGGAAAAACGCATATTTTTTGCAAGGGAATTTGAGGTCATGACGCAAACGCTTTACGATATCATCGTGATCGAGGATAACCAGGAAGCAACTGCCAAATCCAAGCTGACCGCCAGGAAGGCGCAGTATGAGAATAACCATTGGGTATTTTACGAGGCGATGAAATATGAGATGGACCGGCGCGGCGACATTGTTGGTGAGCCTGTATTTTCAAAGCGGCTCGAAGTCGAATTGCCCGAGAAGCCGTCGGATTTCATCCACGAGGGATCACAGTTAGAATTCATGAACGCCAAACAGCTCAGGGCCTACATCCATAACCTGAAGGGCTCAAGCCAGAAATTGATCCGTAAGCTTTGGGTGGACTTTCATCAACGCATCGCGTTCCCATTCATCAGCCTGATCGTGATATTGATCGGCGCGCCGCTAGCGATACGACACGAGCGAGGCAGCGTGATGCGCGGTCTTGGCACAAGCTTTGTGATTGTCGTGCTCTACTACGGAATTAATTCGATCTGTCTGGCACTCGGACGAGGAGGTATGATCGAGCCGTTTCTCTCGGCGTGGTCGGGCAATCTTTTTTTTGGTTTGATCGGCCTTTATTTGATATCAAAAACCGCTTAGGTCCCGGACTCCCAGGCGGAGAGATAGACTTCCTGTTCTTTGGTCAGTTTGTCGATCGCGATCCCCATGCTTTTAAGCTTGATCCGGGCGATCTCTTTATCAATGTCTTCGGGGACATGGTAAACTTTCTTTTCGAGAGAATCATGAAATTCGGCGACCCACTCAGCCGAAAGCGCCTGGTTCGCGAAACTCATGTCCATCACGATCGCCGGATGCCCCTCCGCAGCGCTTAAATTAACAAGCCGTCCTTCGGCCAGTACATAGATCCTACGTTTATTGGGCAGCGTAAATTCTTCGACACAATCACGCATGGGCCGGACTTTGCGGGCTATTTTTCTCAAGCCTTTGATGTCGATCTCCACATCAAAATGTCCTGAGTTGCACACGATCGACCGGTCCCGCATCTTAAAAAAATGTTCTTTCCGAATAATGCTTGTGTTGCCGGTCACCGTCACAAAAATCTCTCCCTCTTTAACAGCATCGGCCATCGGCATCACGTAAAAGCCATCCATCACCGCCTCTAGTGATTTTAAAGGATCGATTTCTGTCACGATCACCTTGGCGCCCATGCCGCGGGCGCGCATTGCTACTCCTCGGCCGCACCACCCATAGCCGCAGACCACGACATTCTTCCCTGCCAATAAGACGTTGGTCGCGCGGATAATGCCGTCGATCGTCGACTGTCCGGTGCCGTAGCGGTTATCAAAAAAGTGTTTGGTCTGGGCGTCATTGACCGCTACGATGGGGTATAAAAGCTTGCCCTGTGTCTCAAGGCTCCGCAAACGAATAACGCCCGTCGTCGTTTCCTCTGTTCCGGCAAAAATATTGCGTTTGTATTTCGCGGGCTCCTTGTGGATCGCCGACACCAGATCCGCGCCGTCATCCATCGTAATATGGGGGCCGTGTTCCAGCGCCGCGTAAATGTGGGAGTAATAACTTTTGTTGTTCTCGCCTTTTTTCGCAAAAACAGCAATGCCATAATCTTTCACGAGCGAAGCCGCGACATCGTCCTGCGTGCTCAAAGGGTTGGAGGCCACAAGCACCGCCTCCGCACCGCCCGCTTTGAGAGCGATCATCAGATTTGCCGTCTCACAGGTCACATGCAGACAAGCGGATAATTTAAGGCCTTTTAAGGGCTTTGTTTTTAAAAAGTGCCTCGTGATGAGCTCGAGTACCGGCATTTGCGTGCCCGCCCACTCAATGCGGGATTTTCCTTTAGGCGCCAGTTTAAGGTCCGTAATATCGTATTTCACGCGAGGCCCTTTCGGAGTACTGGCACTTTGTCCAGCTCTTCCCACGAAAAGCCTTCGCCCTCGCGGCCAAAATGGCCGTAGGCCGCGGTTTTGCTGTAGATCGGACGCCTCAATTTCAAATCCCGGATGATCGCCGCAGGGGTAAGGTCGAAATTCTTGGAGATCAATTGGCTGATCGCTTCATTTGAGACCTTGCCTGTATTATAGGTATTCACCATGACAGAAACCGGCTGCGCAATGCCTATCGCATAAGCGATCTGGATCTCGCATTTATCGGCAAGTTTTGCCGCGACAATATTTTTCGCAATATAGCGCGCCATGTAAGAGGCCGAACGGTCCACCTTGGTAGGGTCTTTCCCTGAGAAAGCGCCGCCGCCGTGCGCGCCGTACCCGCCGTAAGTATCCGCAATGATCTTTCGGCCGGTGAGTCCGGTATCGGCCTGCGGACCACCAACCTCAAAACGGCCGGTAGGGTTGACGTATATCTTTGTTTTTTTATCCAAATAATGGGAAGGGATCACTTTTTCGATCACAAGTTTTTTCATATCATTCGTAATTTCTTTGAGCTTGGTCTCCCGGTCATGATGCACGCTGACCACCACGGTATCCACGCGCGCAGGTTTTCCATTACGATACTCAATCGTTACTTGTGATTTTCCGTCAGGCCTTAGATAGCGGACTGTTTTATTCTTACGAAGGTCAGCCACCCGGCGCGTGATCTTATGGGCCAAAGATATCGGCAGCGGCATGAATTCCGGCGTCTCGTTCGTGGCATAACCGAACATCATGCCCTGATCCCCGGCTCCTCCCACATCGACCCCTAACGCGATATCCGGCGACTGTCCTTGAATGGAGGTTATCACCGCGCAAGCGCTAGAATCAAATCCGTAAGCGGGATCATCATAGCCTATCCGGTGCACGGTCTTACGCGCGATTTTTGGAATATCCACATAACAGGAGGTCGTGATCTCCCCGGCCACGAAAACAAGGCCCGTCGTCACGAGGGTTTCGCATGCCACGCGGCCGTTGGGGTCTTTGTCTAAAATAGCGTCCAAGACCGCATCCGAAATTTGGTCGGCGACTTTATCCGGATGGCCTTCGGTAACGCTTTCTGAAGTGAATAAATAATTTTGAGGCTTCATGATTTTCCTTTGTCTGATCAGCTATTTTTTTCCCGAAAACGCTTGATTGGCGTCTTCGAGCGCTTTTAAATTCCCGATATCATACCACATTCCTGAAAACTGAAAACCGTAAATTTTTACCCGGCCGCCAAGCCAACGAATATAATAGCCCGGCGCGTCTTTGGCTTCCTGATGGTCAAAATACTCATGGACAAGATGAAGCGAATCCTTAGGAAAATAATAAATACCCATGCCGATCAGACTTGATTTGGGAAACTCCGGTTTTTCTTCGATACTCACGACTTCCGACGCGCTATTAATTTCCAGCACCCCGAATTTTTTGGCCGCGAGGTGCGGATCTTTGATGTCGTAAAGCCCAACGCTGACCGCGCCGTCCTTTGATTTTGCGAAATCCGTGAAACCTGACAAACCGGCATCAAATAAATTGTCGCTCGCGAGCATTAAAATATCCGTTTCTAAACGGCACTGTTGAATCGCAAAACGCAGATCACCGATCGCCCCGAGACGTGTGTCATTGGAATCGGTGCCGTCATTTAAAATCCGGATCGAAAACCGGGACTTTGCATTTTTCTTCCAATTAACTAGCTGATCAAAGAATTTCGCGTTCGTCACGACAATCAGCTCATCCAAATCCTTTAAAACATCAAGCTTACCGCAGAGAGCGTCCAGGATCGTCCGGTTTCCCACCGTCAAAAGACATTTGGGTTTGTTGAGCGTCAACGGGTAAAGCCTCGTGGCATAACCCGCGGCAAGGATCACTACTTTCATCGTCTTATTTTATTTTTGCCTGGGTTCTTTTGACAAGTTCTTCATTTTTTAACTTCAAATATTTGACTACTTCCAGCCCGGTCGGGAGACTGATCGCGTGTTGCGCGATCTTTATAGACTCTTCAAAACTCATCGAGCGGATGATCTTTTTGATCTCAGGCAGCATCAATGGCGACGTTGAGATCTCATCGATCCCAAGGCCTATAAGGATCGGGGTCAACACGGGATCCCCTGACATTTCTCCGCATATCCCGACCCAAATATGTTTGGAATGTCCTATGTCAATAACGTTCTTAATGAGGCGTAAAACCGCCGGATGGGCCGGTTCATAGAGATACGCTATCTTTTCATTGATGCGGTCCACGGCCAGCGCGTACTGGATCAGGTCATTGGTGCCTATACTGAAAAAATTCACTTCAGGCGCCAGAATATCGCAGGTGATCGCCGCCGAGGGGATCTCGATCATCGCGCCAACCTCCATATTTTCATCGAAAGAGATCTTCTTTGACCGAAGATCCTGTTTTACTTCTTCGAGCAATTGGTTCGCTTCCTTCAGTTCTCCTAAGCCTGAGATCATCGGATACATCATGCGGAGTTTCCCGTGGGCACTGGCGCGCAGGATCGCCTTAAGCTGGACCTTAAAAATTTCCGGCCGCGCAAGGCAAAAACGGATCGCACGCCATCCCAAGAACGGATTCATTTCACGCGGCATTTCAAGATGCGACAAAAATTTATCTCCGCCCAGATCAAACGTACGGATGATCACGGGTTTCGGCGCTATTTCTTTGACAACCTTTTTATAGGCGTGATACTGCTCCTCCTCAGAAGGCAGGTCCATGCGGTTCATATATAAAAATTCCGTACGGTAAAGTCCTATCCCATCCGCGCCGTGGGAAATCACCGAAAGCGTTTCTTCGGGCATCTCAATATTCGCCGAAAGTTCAATGCCATGTCCATCCGTGGTTATGCAAGGCAGGTCCTTTAATTTCTTCAGGCCTTTACCAAATGCTTGGTAACGGATCAGCTCTTGCTTGTATTTTTGAAGCTCGCTCGCAGTTGGGTTGATGATCACTAGCCCATGGCTTCCATCCACGATCAGCATGTCACCGTTTTTGATCTGACGAGTGGCAAACTCGATACCAACCACTGCCGGGATCTCGAGCGATTTAGCCATGATCGCCGTGTGGGAAGTACGTCCGCCAATGTCCGTCGCAAAACCAATCACGTTCCTGCGGTGCATTACCGCGGTATCGCTGGGCGACAAGTCATAGGCGATCACGATCACCTTTTCTTTTAAATCGCTGAGCGACGCCCGCTGATCACCCATCAGATGCCGGAGGATACGGCGTCCCACATCATTGATATCACTGACGCGATCGCGGAGATATTCGTCGTCAATATTTAAAAAAGCTTGGATATATTTCTTTAGGACTTGGGAAAAAACATAATCACTGGTGAGTTTCTCTTTTTTAATCCGTCCAATGACTTCCTCGATCAGCGGACGATCTTCGATGACCAAAAGGTGCGCGTTGAAGATATCGCCGTGTTCCTTGCCGATCTCTTTAGAGATCCTGTCGCGGATGCCCAAAATCTCCGCGCGCGTTTTGGTGAGCGCATCTTCAAAACGCGTGATCTCTTTCGGGATCATCGACTCTTTGATGATCCGTTTGGAGACCACCATATCCTCATTGTCCAATAAAAAGGCCTTGCCGATCGCGACACCGGGAGAAGCGGCAATTCCCTTGATAGTTTTCACCCCACCACCTCTTTTCTCCCGCCACTTATATTATTATCCCAACACCTAAAAAAAGTGGTGGGAGAATTCGCTGAAAGCGAATCCATCAATCTGAAAGATTGCAAAAGAGGTGGTGGGGTCATCGTTTAACCTTTCTTTTTATCCTCTCCCGCGCCTTCGTTCTCGGGATCGTGCATCAGAAAATATTCCAATTCATTGATCGCTTGTTGGGCATCAGGGCCGTTCACCTCAACCTCTATCACATTGCCTTGACTGGCAGCGAGCACCAAAAGTCCCATGATGGATTTGCCATTGACTTTTTCCGCGTCTTTTTTGACCGTCACATCAGACTCGAATTTGTTCGCGATCCTTACAAAGATCGAGGCAGGACGCGCATGAAGGCCTTGAGAGTTTTTGATTTTTATTTTCTTTTTAATAAACATCACCTAACACTAAGCTCCAGAAGCTCTTCTTTGGTTTCTTTTGGTAAAAGAATGATTTTTTTCTGTAAAAGCACGCCTAACTCCTGATACGTCCTCTCAAGCCCTGATTCGGATTCCGAAACAGTTTCCACCGGTGCCGTGATAAGATCTATCGCTTCCTTCGAACGAATCTCGATCCAAATGCCGCGCCACGAATCGTTGAAAATCCACTCCTTAATATTTCTCTGATGTAGGCCTTTCATGGCCTGGGTTTCACCGATTGAAAAATTACATTCAATGCCAAACGTACACTTCAACTCTCGGGGGCTTTCGTTGGTGATCGAATAATGGACAAGGATTGATGAAGGGCCTTTTGGTGAAACCGTCTTTTTCAAATGGATGGGGTACTTTTTCTGGTGAAGCATTACGTGGCCGCTTCTTTCAAAACAAAGCTCTTTCACGGTCTTCCGCGACCGAACCGTCGCTTTATAGGGAGTTCCGATAAAATTTCCGATTTCGGCATAAGAAGATTTGGCGAATTCCTCCGGAGTCAGCTCGTCGCGGAAAAAATGATCCATCAATGAAAGACGCTGGTGGGTATCATAAAAAATGTGCTGGTCGAGATCTTTTTCCTTGCTGCCGAGTATGTCATGGATCGAAAGCGGCTTTGCCTCTGCATTGCCCCCGGAGACTTTATTGAACGCCACTTCGTGATACAGCTCTTTACGTCTCTGTAGATTGCACATCAGGTTTACGGATTTAGGGATCGTGTCCAATTCTTCAAGCGCGGCGCCGTAGGCTCCGTTAAAAAAACTCACGAGTTCCTTTTGCTCGACACGCCAGCGCGAGCCGGAGTCGAGCTTTTCCAAGCGAATCACAGCCGAGCTTTTTTTTACACTTTTTTTGTCAACCTCGCGAAGCCAGTGGTCTGCTTGAATCAAATTCTCGAAGACTGACGAACGCAAATGATGCAGATAGAGGCCTCCGAAAACGCCGTGCCAATAGGAGCAATTGCATTGCGCGCGGTAAAGCGCGGCTTTAGCCAGTTGAACTTTCTCAAATGAGCCGTTCGTGGAAGGAACATTTTCCAGCGCCTTACTGATACCCCACATCCGGTCACGCATGTAGCGGCTCTCCGGATATTTTTCCATAAAATTGTAAAAATTCCCGCCTGACCATTCCATCATCTCACTGTAACTGGCATGAGGTATTTTCACAATATCCTTCGGGCCAAAACGCTGCCGGAAAGCCTTAAAAGAATAAACGCCAATCGTCTCGTCTTTTTCTAGAAGCGTTAAGAATTTATCAAGCCACGCCTCTTTGTAAACCCAGTCGTAGGTCCCGGGCCACATGCCAAATTTCTCACAGTCATCGGCAAAAACAAAGACATCTTCGGGGTTTGCCTCCTCCGAGTGGATGAAATCGATGGTTTCTTCGGCCTTCCGGAAAGGCATCAGATATCTTAACCGCTTCATCGAAGCGAATAGATCCAGCGTATCTTTTCCATGTTTGGTCCGATAATAGCCTTTCACCGGCGCGGTCTTGCCCGCTTTTTCAAAATGAAGGTCATCCAAAATCGTAAATAGGACACCTGCGTTTTTAAGCGGCGTTACTAGGTCCGGGTCCCATACACGCTCCGTGAGCCAAGCACCTTCAAATGTTTTTCCAAAAAGCGTTTGGATCTTGTCCGTCATCATTTCAATCTGACCTTGAAGATCCTTTTTTGGGATCAGCCCATAGATCGGTTCATAATATCCTCCACCAATGAACTCCAGTTGGCCGCGGTCCGACATCTTTTTAAGCAGTTGGATAAATTCCGGCCTATGTTTCTCAAGCCAGTCAATAAGGCTCCCGGAAAAATGGCAAGACAGTAGAATCGAGGAGTGTTTCTCAACGATCTCAAAAAAAGGCCGGTAAGATTTTTGATAAGCTTCCTCAAAAACATTGTCAAAATTACCCACGGGCTGATGCGCGTGCACACAAAGAATTAAACTTTTAGGCGGCTTTGGTGTCATTGATCTTTTTTCTTTTTTTCTCGTCCACAGCTTTCTTTTTCGTGGAATTGATAATATCGAGTATGATCTTGCTCACGCGCCTAGAGTTGTGCCGGATCGTATCCACATAGCTCACAATATTGGCCTCAACAACCTCATATCCAAGACTTCTAACCCTCGCGAAGTCATGTTCCACAGGGAAAGCCTCTTGGAGGGCGTATTTTTTCAAAAGATTTTGAGAAATTTTCCCATTGTTTACGAGCACATGGCTTAATACATCGGGCCGCGTGTGTTCCACGATTGTATTCACGTGACCGAATACGCTGAAATGATCCGTCTCATGCGGCTGTGTCATAATATTGCAGATGTAGATCTTCGGGGCGCTGGTACTCGCCATAGCAGCGGCCAAGTCCTCAATCAAAAGATTCGGCAAAATACTCGTATAAAGACTGCCGGGGCCTATCACGATAGCATCCGCGTTTTGTACCGCTTGAAGCGCGTCTTCCGTCGCGCCGCAGCCTTCGGGCATCAGATAAAGCTTTTCGATGGGACTTTGGACTTTGGAAATATTGCTTTCCCCCTGGGTTTGCGTGCCGTCTTTATGCTGGGCCATTAAGGATACTCTTTTCAGCGTAGACGGCACGACGCGGCCGCGGATTGCGAGAATTTTACTCGACTCTTTGATCGCCTTTTCAAAATCCCCCGTTACTTTGAGCATCGCCAGGATAAATAAGTTGCCAAAATTGTGCCCTTCGAGTTCCCCCGACTCTTGAAAACGGAATTGAAAAAGATCGCTCATCATCGGTTCAGCGTCAGCAAGCGCCACGAGGCAATTCCTAATATCGCCTGGTGGCGGCATATTGAATTGGCTTCTCAAGCGCCCAGAAGAACCTCCGTCATCGGCGACCGTCACGACAGCTGTAATATTCGAGGTGAATTGTTTCAAGCCGTGCAGAAGCACCGCCAATCCTGATCCCCCGCCAATCGCCACGATCTTCGGGCCCCGTTCCAGGTATCTTTTTTGGTAGATGATATTGACGAGCTCATTTTCCCTTTGGGGCAACAGCACCGTGACCACGGACTTGATGATTTTACGGATGCTGATCGCCACGATGCCGACGCCCAAAAGAACAATGAGACTGCCGGTCGTCTTCTGCACTTCCATCACGGTCAGAACGAAACCCATCGAACATAAAATAATTCCAAAACAACATAAGAAAACCCAGCGCTTCACTCGCATGCCGGGATATAACCATTTAAAGAGTCCCATAGATTTTAAATACCTTTGTTAGACTTTCAATATCATAAACACACTCGTCCCGCGAGTAACGATCGAATTCATTGCACGCCCCTTTGATAATCTATCGCCAGCGGCTTAGGGTTTTTTGGCGTCTTCTTCGCGGAGAAGTTTGAGAATAGCTTTTTCGTCCGTAAGAGATTTTAAAGATTCCCTGAAAAATTTATCTTTTAGAAGACGGGATATCCGGGCAAGCGCCTTCAAGTGCGGCCCTGCAGAATCCTCGGGCGCAACGAGCAGAAAGAAAATATACACAGGTTCGCCGTCCAATGCGTCAAAATTTACTCCTTGCTGACAAATCCCGAATGCCGCGACAAGTTTTTTAACCGCGTTGGTCTTTCCATGAGGGATCCCGACTCCTTGACCGATGCCGGTACTACCCAAGGTTTCACGGTTCAGCAGCGTCTTAACTAGTTCCTCCTTGTTTTTAATACCCTCTACCTTTGCCAAAAGATCCACCAACTCCCGGACCACGCCTTCTTTATTGGTGGCTTTGATATTACCTGTGATCGCTTTTTCATTCAGGAAATCGACGATTTTCATTCTGCTTAATTTCTCCTATTCTGTAATGAAGATGGAGCGGGAGAAGGGATTCGAACCCTCGACCTCAACCTTGGCAAGGTTGCACTCTACCGCTGAGTTACTCCCGCGTACAAAAAATCAAGAAATCCAAAGAGCAAAAACGAACAAGAGATCAGATAAAACTCCCTTCGAGTCCTTTCCGATCATCCAAAATCTGGGCGGAAGAGGACTCGAACCTCCAAGGGTTGCCCCATCAGCTCCTAAGGCTGACGCGTCTGCCAGTTTCGCCATCCGCCCGGAAAAAAATCAGTCGGTTTCAAATATGAAATTCAAACGCGTGCGCCGCGCAGGGATCGAACCTGCGACCCGCTGATTAAGAGTCAGCTGCTCTACCAACTGAGCTAGCGGCGCAAAAAATTTGCTTTGCACCTAGGCACAACCTTTTTACACGAAGGGTTATTCTAACTAAAAACCGCTTTTAAGACAAACTTAAATTCAGTCTCTAACTACCGGTAAAATCTAGCGTTATTCAGTTTTTATTTTCTTATTTTTCCTTTGACTTACTGGAATAGAGATTTTCGGCTGCTAGTCCAACTCAGATGCAAAAACTATGCGCCCAGCAGGACTTGAACCTGCGGCCTACTGGTTCGAAGCCAGTCGCTCTATCCAGCTGAGCTATGGGCGCGTAAAAATGTGCCCAACTGGAGTTGAACCAGCAACCTCTTCCTTCGGAGGGAAGCGCTCTATCCAATTGAGCTATGGGCACGAATTTGTTTGATACCAATTGTCCGCCACAAAGCTTGGCGGATTCGTTCCGACCGCAACTTGCGTTGCTTCGCTGCCGCAAGCTTGCGTCATCACGAAAGCTATGGGCACAAATTTCTAATTTTGAAGCTTAATCCGCCAAATTTTTCATGTCTTTATTCAGCTGCTTGCCTGCCTTATCCATATCAGACTTTAGTTGTTCAGACGCGCTCTTTTGGGCGCAGCCGGAAGCGGCAAACATCAACACACAAGCCATTACGATAACAAGTGTTTTCATATCATGCTCTTCCTTTTTTTATTTTAATACACTTCGTTGTTATGTTATCTACTTGGGCAAAACGGGTGGGCGACGGGATTTGAACCCGCGGCCTTCTGAGCCACAGTCAGACGCTCTAACCAAGCTGAGCTACGCCCACCAAAATTCTAAAAAATAAAATTATTGTTACGTATTCTAACCCGCCCCGCAAAGAGCGTCAATCAAACAAAAAACCCAGGATTTCTCCTGGGTGAACAGCGATTAGATTGAGCCGACAACCTTTGGGCTAAGCGTGATTCCTTATATCCATTGAATGTTAATTTTCATTTATTTTTACGCTTAAGTAATTGACGCTTCTCCCATTGCAAGGAATATTGATTTAAAGCATCGCTGAGCTCTTTCGAGGAAGGCTTAAGTGGCGCTTTTCCGTTCAGTAGGATATCTTCGGCTGATACTGCTTTTCCATAATAAGACCTATTAGCGTCATTATCTGGAAAAACAATGGATCCATTCAAAGCAGCCCCGGCAAAAAGACCATGGCTTCTAGAATAAGATAAGATCATAGATCTTAAGAAAAAATCCGTCGATAGTTCGGAAGTCCTGCCGACAGGCCCCACAGAAAGTGCAAAATCTACCCCTAAGGTGACTTTGCTGGTGAGCAGGCTTTCCAACCCTTTATTATTTAAAATGATAAGGACAAGATCCGTTGCCTGTATGCCCGCCTGCAAGCCTGCGCTTAGGCCTAAAATTGTTGAGAATGATACCGGCCCCCATTCCCCTGTCTTTTTGTCGCGTTTTAGTACAACCCCTTTGCCGTAACGCCCTCCGACTAAAAATCCGCCGTTCAATACCGTAGGATAAATAGCGATGGCCTTGCATTTTGCAAGCAACTCTTCAGGAATACTTTGATCAGGAATTGTCATTATTTCATTGATCACGTGTTTAGCCTCACCCACGATACGCTCCTGATCAGGGCTATCCGCAAAAGACAATGAGGATGGTAAACAAAACCCTAGAAAGATAATGGCGATCAATATTTTTTTTATAATCAATTCAATGCATCTCTATCTTTTTAATCTCAGGCTGATTTTTTGACGGGGTCATAGCCTTTGTGGACTTTGCCTCATTCATGAGTACGATGGTGGCCGGGACATTAAAAACCAATCGACATTGGTAGTTTTTTTAGGAGTTTCAGCGTAAACGAGATTTACAGTGAAGAAAAGAAACGCTATTAGAAATATAGGGCTTTTAACTTTCATATAACGTAATTCTACGTTTTATCTTGAAAAGGGTCAACAAACAAAAGCTTTTTGATAGTAGTTTTCGGAGAGCCCCATTTTACCTAAGACTCTTTTATTTAGGTATTTTATGATCATGGGATTAGAATAAAGAAGCCTTCATGCCTAACCCCAAACCTATTCTCATTTATGATGGTGACTGCGGTTTCTGCCGTCGTTGGATCGAGCGCTGGCGCTGGATCACCGGCGACCGTATCGAATACGCTCCCTATCAGGAAGTCGCGGCACGTTTCCCGGAAATCTCCGAAGAGGAATTTAAATCCGCGGTGCAGTTGGTCGAGCCTGACGGAAAGATCTACCGCGCCGCGGAAGCCGTGTTTCGAGCGCTTAGCGTCGTGCGTTCCACTCAATGGCCCTTGTGGGCGTATCTTCATGTCCCCGGCGTTCGCTGGGCAGCCGAATTTTCTTACCGATTTGTGGCGAACCACCGCGCGTTTTTTTCAAAAACAAGCGGGCTTTATTGCGAGGATGGAGAGCGGAAAAATAAATAAACGGAGAGGGTCATATAAACCGTAAAAGGGCCGCGGTTAACGCTTTGTCAGAACCTATAAATTTTACGCCAATGGTAAATCGCGCCTTAGAATCATCATCATTCTTAAGCGGCGTGCAATGAATCACATCGCCTCTAAGTTTTAAAATTTCCGGATCAGATTTAAATTTTAATTTAAGGCGAAGAATTTGACCTAAAGACAATTCATTCCAAAATTCAAATGTCAATCCTCCGACGGACACGTTCTTCGCCTCGACAGTAAAATTTTCTCCTTCTTTATCATCCGTCGCTTCTTCGATCCTAAATCGAACCTCGCAATTAACGCCAAGTCTAATATATTTTCTATTCTCATCATTCGTCAGCGTCATGCCGGTTTTCCCTCTGTATGGGAAACACTATGCGTTTTGAAAACTTACTTGGCCAAGATTTCTGGTTGTTGGCTATAATACTTCTTATGCGCCTGATAATATTTGGAATGCTTGTAATAGGCTGCTGTACCGAAGGCGGCGCGGTTGATCACAATCCCGATAAAGGGGTGATTCAAATCGCTGAATTTTTTAACTAGATCCTTTACGACTCTCTTGTTGACCATATCGGATCCACACACAAGGATACTGCTATGCACGTGCCTGGCGATCATGAAGCCATCCGGGATATAAAGGACCGGCGGGACGTCGATGATCACGCGATCAAAATCACGAGAGACACTATCCAACAACTCCGGAAAACGCTTGGATTCCAATAGCTCCGTCGGATTAGGAGAATTCCCGCCCGCGGGGAGCAATTTCATAAAACTTTGAGGGACATCGTAAATGACGTCTGATGCATGGGGTACGTTCCCAATCAGAAAATCCGTCAATCCTTTCCTTTGATCCGAAACGCCCAGACTTTTTGCCAATAAGGGCCGTCGAATATCCGCAATAATGAGAAGTACTTTTTCTCCTTTGCTGGCAAGAGTAGCAGCCAATAAAGCGGAGACTGTCGACTTCCCTTCACCCGGGATGGCGCTTGTTATCATGATCCTTTTGGATCTTTCTAACGGCATCGAAAAAAGAAAGCGGGTGCGCAATAAAACCAATGCATCTTTCAACTCCGCATGCTTATGAATAACATCGAGAATAGTGCTGTCCTGTTGAATATTTGCCGCTTGGTCATCCTTTCTAATACTTGTAAGCTCTTTGGCTAAAGGGACATAGCCTAAAAAAGGCGCTCCAAAATTTAAACCCAAGTCGTCTTCCGTACGGATCTTCTGGTTGGCATATTCCAGTAACAATATCAAAGCAATACTCGCAACAAAACCCGCCAAGGTGCTCATCATAACGCCTTTTGATCTATCGGGCCCGGATGGGCTATGGGAAGGCATGGCTTTCTGCAATAGCTTCATGTTTGATATCTGAAATTCACCTGCCGCGTTAGCCCGGAGACCATTAAGAATCAGCTTTGTCCTGTCTTCCATCTGGGCATTGAGGTAAATAAGTTTTTCGTTTAATTCCTTCACTACCGGATGCTTGGATTTATACCTTTGGGAATATTGCTGTAGTTGAGACTCAACATCCAACTTTTCATTCTTGAGTTTGTTAATAATAAGGTCATCGTTTACGGACCTTAGAGATTCGAGATATTGTTTTTTGGTGATCCCGCTCGGCAGCGCCGCCTCAACATCTTTTTCCGATGCTTCCGTACCGCCCGGAAGCAGTTTTAAAAGCTGCTGAGGTACGAAAAGGTCTTCTTGCTTGTTACGCGTCTTGTAAACTTCGTAAGTTTTATTGGCGATGTCGGCGGCTGTCTGCGGATTCCCGCTTTGGACAGTGATGGATACGATACGTGTGCCGCGAAGTCGCCTGGCTTGAACACCGCCACTTACATGCAATTCTTTTTGAACAGCATCTTGGATTTGCCCGCTGGTCAAAATGGCGACCTGAGTTCCATAATAATCGTCTTCTCCCTGAAACGCCGCTATCGAAACCTCATTAAAGGGTTTTCCCTGCTGATCCACTCTCTCTATCATAAACTGGAGTTCGCTCGTATAAAAATTGGGTTGCATTGAGAAATAGATTGTCGACAGCACGAAGGCAATGCCGGTGATAGCCACCACCCTCCATTTATAGGCAAGAACAACCTGAAACATTTCCGACAATTCATTTGTTTCTGATACAGCGTTGTAAGGACTATAAGAATCAGCTTGAGATTCTGCGTTTTGTAACATCACCGCTCCTAAAAAAAAGATTCCGGTACCGTGATTAGATCACCTGCTTCAAGCGGAAAATCTTCCGCTCGTCCGGCCATGATCGCGTCCACATTCACCGAGAAGGTCTTGATCTTACCATCCGTAGTTTTTCGTGTGATTTGCACGTGTTTCGGCGCGGCTATCGCTGTAAAGCCGCCGGCCTTAGAAACAAGGCGGACTATCGTCATATCCGGCGTGTAAGGATAATTGCCAGCACTATTCACCTGGCCGAGAATTGAAATGGTTTTATTCAAGCTCTGTTCAAAATCCACTTGGACTTGAGCTTCCGTCAAATAATCCTTTTCAAGTTCTTCTTTTAAATACTCGCGTAATTCTTCCAGCGACTTTCCCTGGACATCAATGACACCTAATAATGGATAACTGATACCTCCTGAGTTATCCACTACAAATATGCCTGTTAAATCCTTTTCACGATAAACTTGGATATTTAATTTATCGCCTGCACGAATAGGATATTTGTTGGGAGCTGGTTCAGAAGAGAGCTGAGACTTAGTGACTTCTCCTTTTTGGGATAAAGGTTTAGAGGATTCTTCTTTTTTGGGTGTCTTTAGGGACTGGAAATAACTGTCAGCGGTGATTTTCTGTTGAGATGACGTTGCCTGCGATCCTATTTTTTGCTCATCCGCCGAGGCGATTCGATTTCCGGCCAAACCCATAAGCAATAATAATGACAACGCGCGCGTTTTAGTGAATAGATTTGGCATCAAAATTTATATCTGAATGAGAACACGACTTTGTGGTCTTCATAGTTAGAGTTTTTAAAATTAGCTTCATGTTTAAAATACTGATAGCCTAGCAGTGCCGTTAGAAATGGACGTGGGTTCCAGTTCAAAGAGATATCACATTCATAATTTCTATTTTCAGGCTGACGGGTAAAACTCTGCTTCGGGTTATACGGGTCTATTAGCGTTACATAGCCGTCTTTGTGGTCAACCCCGATGCTGACTCCGTTGCGAAGAGAAATATGATGGCTTATCTGCCAATTCAGATCAGTTCCATAGTAATAAACCATCCGATTAACCACATTCGTCGATGTACTACCGGCCAAATCCTCTGCAAGATTCCTTGTCGCCCAGAACGTGAGCCAGGTTTTAGGGGCCAGACGTCTCGAAATGGCCAATTTAAACTGATAAGCGCCCTGACTACGGGCGACATCAGGGTTACTGTAATCTCTCCAAAGATATCCGAGCTCAAATTTAGCAGTGGTTTTTTGCGAAAATCGGTGGTTGATTCCCTCGGCAATTATATTAGTCTGGGAAGAATAAATGCCCCTTTGGAAGAAATCGACAGTGTCAAACTCATAATCGGCATAAACATTGGTTTTGGTTGTCCACTGATAAGAAACCCTGGGATTAAACGCGTGCGTCTGAGAGCTAAATCCATTGACACGAATGCTATTAGAGATGACTGGAAAATAGTAAATTGAATATCGATGAGTATAAAGCAAGTGAGTTTTGGAGGTGAGATTATAATCAATGACGCCTATTGCATTATCAGAGTATGTGATAACACGCGTAGCCTCAGCGGATGTTAATTCTGTCCTCTCCCCGATCGCATAAGCCGTGCTAGGCTTCAAGCTGTTATAAAAATCAACTTTCAATTTAGGAAACCGATAGGAGCGTTGGCTCTTTATCAAGTGATTGAAACGGTTCAGTTTTCCACTGTTAATGTATCTCACGTAAGTAAGGTCATAAGCGGTGAGAAAAAAATCATGACGACCGCTACGCTTAACTCCAACCGTCGGTGTAGAAGTAAGGATTCCATCCTCTACCTTGCCAGTTCGGACCGCGTTTAAATTATTGTCATACACTGTTGAAAAGTTAAATTCTTTGAAAAATTGCCAAGTTTCCCAGCTCTCATTGTCTGTTTTCTCGCTTGGCACTTCAAATGCAGTGGAATGAAACTTCTCCGCAAATGTAGTTTGAGAATACCCCGTACTGAACGACTGATCCAAGCCGCCATTAAATTCCTCCGGCCCGATAGCGCTGGCTGCTGTTGAAAAAAACAGGCACCAGAGAACAACTAAAGCCGAGGCCCAATTTTTAGTTATGATTTTAAGCAATTACCCTTTCATATTAACACTTTTATTACTAAAAATAGACTTTTTTTATTATTGCTAAATTTGCTGCTATTGTCAAGTCAACTACAAGAAAAAAGAGATAGATTAGATTTAACTAATAGTAATTAAAACGACTTATGTATATTTAAGGCCGGCATATGCTTCAACAACGTATAGACTCTTAGCCGTTCCTCTTCGCTCAATTTTCCGCCTTCGCCTCCGATATAATCGTAATCTTCCAGCGTAAAGGGCCTTTTAAGGGAAGATGCTTTTTCTATGATGGCTGTTGCCTGTTGAATGTACGCGTCGCTTTGTTCCTTTGATTCGGATAAAATTTCAGCGGCCCATAAATAATTAACCACGGTATATAAATAAATATCCCTGTTATAAGGCGAGAGACTCAGGCCCCGGCGCATATTTTCAAAACCAGCCTGCCAATCACCACTCTTAATTTCGGCCGTTCCTAAATCTAGCCACGCGTCTGGCCGCGTTGGCGCGCGTTCTGTCAAAATCTTATAAGCTTCGATGGACTTTCTAAAATTTGTATGCGAGTACCTTCCATCTTTGAAATAAACTTTTCTGGAATAAATATCCCCTAGCAGTTTCCATCCTCTTGGGTCGTCCGGCATAATCGAGACTGCCCGCACCAGCTCCCCTAACTGGATTTTTTTCGCTTGAAAATCACGATCACTTAATACCTGATATTGTTTATAGCGGTCAAAGGTGCGTGCCGATTGCCAAGCACGAGTGGCGTATCGTCCCAAGAAACACAGCGGTATAATAGTGGCGATTATCAACAAAATTTTTAGTGATGTTGATCTCGTGCCTGGCAGAGGACGCTCTCCGTCCTTTCTTGAATACATCACCCCGCAATTGACCAGAATCCCCAAATGAACTATGAATAGCATCGCAATGGCAGGGGTACGTAAATAAAAATCTATCGTTGTGATAATACCCAATGACACGGCCGCCATAAATGAAACACTGCCAACGGTACGATTCCATCGTGACCCACTTTTTAAACATTTCCAAAGAGAAAAGATGAGCAACAAAACGATCGCCGTCATAAAGACCAAAAAACCTACCATCCCGGTGTCCGTTAAAAGCTCTAAGTAATCATTATTAACATGGGTCCACCAATATATCTCAACCCAGTGGATCTGATAAAGCCTTGAAATCCATTTGAAAGCGCCTAAACCTGTTCCGAAGTACGGAAAATTAAGAAAGAGTGGGATGGATTCTTTCCACGCGGTAAAACGGCTCATTAAATCTTGATTTGCCCCGGCAAATTTTTCCAATATAAAAGGCTTAAGAACAAACCCTAACGCGCAGATCGAACCTCCAAACAATAAGAGGGCGAGAAGAATCCTCTTTTTTTTAATCCCCCTCAAAATGCTGAAAAACCACAGCAAAGCAATCACGCATAGTTCCATGACAATCACCGCTCGTGCCTGCACATAAAAAATAGAGACCAAGACTGCCGCAAGAAGCAGCGCAAAGAAAAAGTTTTCCAAGTGTCGATTAAAAGGTAACTTAATTTTGGGATCGCGCAACCAGTAAAGTAGGGGTCCGATAAAAAGATGACTCGCGAGAAGAAGAAAACCGGCATAATAGTTCTTGTTGAGAAAGGAGGAAAAGGGCAAAGCTTGTTGCGGAATTTGGAACCATCCGTATATATTTCTCAATCCGCCGTAATTGATATTGGACTGAAAATAACCTAGCACAATTAGGAACGCCGTTTCAATGGCGACCAGAATCATCACCAAGTGGATTCTTTTTTGCGAGGAGAAAAAATGAAGGCTTAAAAGGAAAAATAATAAATAAAATATGAGTTGAACGGCATTGTCTTTTGTTTCAAAACCGCAGATAGATCCTGGCTTAATTCTTGAAAATACAGCCGAACCGCCGTGCCATTGAAGAAAACAATATAAAATAAACAAGCAGAACAACAAAAGTGGAAATTTAATACCGACTATGGCTTGAAGAAAATAGTCGTTGCGACGAAAAAATAGAAGCGGTAAAAAAAGAATAAACGTTCCTAAGATTAAAACTCTGATCAGGAACAATGCGGTGGCATCTCTCCCCCCAAAAAGAGGCGCCGGAAGAATAATAAGCAGAAGAAAAAAAAGGACCTCTAAGTAGTTGAGGACTTTACCAACCACTAAGAATACCCTCAACAATGGTCATGTCGCCTAAAATTTCATAAATCTCAGTAGATGTCCATCCGTTGATCCGCAATCGATCGCTTTGTCAATTCCGGACCAATGGGGTCGCCACCGCAAACCAAACGAACAACCGTCGTTTGGCCGGCTGTCGTGAGCTTTTCATCAGTTGTTTGTATCAGTTTATCATGGAACATCATTCCAACCTTTACGGCGCCACTGGCTACATTTGTGGTAGTAGTAATAACACGGTGCTTGGTTCCTTCCAGGATCGGATCCATATAATTAAGAAGGATATCTTGCGAAACGGCTGAAATTGTATAAATCTTAGAGGATGTCCGTTTTTGGTTCTCGAGTTGGCTAAGGCTTTGCTTAGCGCTATTTTCAAAAGCAACTGCCTGATTAAAATCTGGAGAATTTTTCTCCAGATCCGTTTGTTTTAGCGACCCATCCGGCAATTGAACGCTTCCTTTCTCTTGAGGCACTTCAAATCGTTGGCCGTCGGAAACGACAGTCGCATTCACTGTGCCGCGATAAACACTGAGCGATGGACCACTGCTATCAACCAAAAAGGAAGCTTCTGTTGTTTCAAATTTTGTTTTAGGAGTGATAATCCTAAGTAGAGCTCCTTGGCCTAACCCTTCAACCATTGCCAGGACCTTTCCGCTCTGTACGTTGATAGTCACTTCATCGGAGTTCATTGACGTAAGAATGACATTACTATCCGTGTAGATCCTTAGAGCGTTTTTCCCGATTTGAATCTCACAAACGGACCCCGCGGTTGTTTTTATTTCATCACCCTGATTAAGCAAAGTGTCCTTTTTAACGGTTCCCCACTCCTGCTTAAAAAAATCCTTTACCTCTACTGCCCCATTCGATGACATCACCAAAGGGGTGTAGAGATTTAGCGTGAAATACGCACCGTCATCCACGCAAACCATGCAATCGGGAGGTAATTTTTGATCCTTAATTATATAGCCTGACTTGAAGAGTTTATAGCCATTGTTCTCTTCCTTATAAAATGCGTATCGAGCATTAAAAGGATTACCGTTATAATCAACAATCCGCACATTATAATGTAGATCTGCATCATTTTCTGCATGAGCTACTAATGGAAAATGAAAGAGAAAGACAACTATAAAAAAAATAGCGCAAATAAACCCACGTTTATTTTTAATGCCACTCACGACTGATTGGTTCATCAGCTACTCCTTTGATGCCGCTTTAAAAGATAAATTTAATAAATAGTGTAATCTGTTAAGGCTTAAATTACAATAAAATCCCGTATTTCTCAGTATTTGAATAACTCTTTCAACTTCTTTATCTGGTCCTCGAGCTTATCCTTATTGTTTTTGATCCCCTGATCATCTGTTTTTTGAAGCGCGTTTTCTAGGATGTTTCCGACGTTCCCGATCACGGTCTTTTTCAGCGACCGCTCGATGCTTTTACGGATGATATCCCGCGCGTTTAAATGACGGTCGGCGATATTCCACTGGGCCGTAATCTGAAGTTTGAGACGACCGGAGCGGTCTTTCAGAAACGAAAGGATCTCATCGGCTCTCAGTCCAAAAAGTTGATTTTCCGACTCATAGGCACGGAAAAATAATTCCGAGATTTCAAGATCCGCATTCAATGTCAGGTCATTGTGTTCCAAAAAAAGATTGGCTCTGGAATCTAAATAAGCGCTCTCGATGGCCGCTAGCGTCACCTGTTGGTAATAGGGTTGAAAATAGGGCAAATAAACACCTTGAGCTGTGATATTCGTATCGGCATCCATCGTCTTAAACTGAGTACGGCCGGAGATCTTGATCTGCGCACCGCGCTGTTCGCGACCCTGAGACATATAGGCACTCACTTTATAGAAGGTCTTTGCATCCGAAAACGGTAAACCGATATTGTCGATGACAGCTTCTATTTCATCGAAAGCGATGACAAACCCGCCGTCTTGAATATCATAATCGATGTATTTAAAATGACCCTGACTCAGCTTAAACTGATGAATTTCCAACGGCAGACCAAGTCCATTGGGTTGGGACGACGGCTGAGACTCTTGCGCGGCGTTTGTAGTTATGTTTTGTTTAACTGCATCGGATAGAGCATGGGTGAGCTTCCCATGGTATTTACGGATCGTAATATTCGCGTTCTCAGCCTCAATCGTGTTGATGATCAATTTTTTCCGGGATAAACTCAATAGCGAAACATCTAGCCGGATCTTATCAACCGTGAACGAACTCTCGCCTGGAAAATCATGAAGTTCCCAAATCCCGAATCCTTCTAATTCAAATATTCCAGGAAAATGATAGTCGATGGAATGGATCAAAATCTTCTTCCCGAGCGATTTTTCGATGGCCTGAACCAGCATCTCCGGTGCCTTGCGAGAAAAAATATTGAAGGCGACAGCAATGACCACAGCGAGTACCATTAAAACGATTGCGAATTTTTTAATCAAATTATCCTTTGAGATTTATAGAAAATCATGTCCCCGGCGTGATTCGAACACGCGGCCCACGGTTTAGAAAACCGTTGCTCTATCCAACTGAGCTACGGGGACAAATTTTTCAACCCATTTCAAGCCTTTTAACAAGTTTCCTTCTTTTTGTCAAATGGCAGCAGAAAATCATAAAAAGAAATGGCAGCACAAGAACTCTCATTCTCACCATAGTTCCAAGATTTCCCACCTGGAATGAAAACCCCACGGTGAATAGTAAAACATAAGCCAAAGCGAAAACATAAAATTTATTCCTCAGGCGCTTATAAGAACGATCGATAACACTCTTTATGGAGCACCATATTATAAAAAGACCTTCTATGCCTGACATTAATCCCATTGAATTCCGCGCTTCAAAAATGAATGGTCTAAATAAGACTGCCATGGCATTGTAAAAAATATTATGTAAATCAGAAACAGACTCAAGAGGCTTTACTTCGATACCCGAAGATGCTGACAATGACCCTCCTAATTTTACAATCGCCAGATACTCTATAACATCTCTATCGCCTATATAGGAACTCTTTAATCCAGCCCAAGCTAGGGATATGGCATAAAAAACAATCGCCATGAGCAAAGATTTATAAAATAATCTAAAGGCGAAACTCCCCCTTTTTAAATAAAAAACCAAAACTGAAAAGGCTGAGATAAAAAAAAGGAAGATATGGGGCCTGGTAGGAAACCCCAGATAAATTCCTGTCAAGCATAACAATACACTTTTAACAGTAAATTTGCTGAACATGAGGCTCGCTCCGTATGTTGCAAGCGCTAAATAAAAGAAAACCCATGATTCTTTTAAATTCAGACTTGTCCAAAATATGACTGATGGGTACAAGAATATTAACATTCCAAAAAGCCTAATATTAGCCTCAGGAAATCGAAGACGGTAACTTTTTAAAAATAAATAGGATCCAATACATGACAAAAAAGAAGCTATTATACTAATTCCTTCTAAAGAGGGATTTCCCATTAGATAATAAATAAGTCCTGTCTGTTGGATCAAGTGTTCAGTATTGGGCGAATTATAAAGCTGCTGGACAATCTGACCCGTTTGAAATGGTTTATTGAGTAGAAATTGAATTATGCATTGAAAGGGGTGGTCCTTGATGATCGGCAAGTGTTCTCTGCCCAAGTAATCATAGCCATTTGAATCACCCGCGTAGGACCCGCCAGCAATATAATTTTGTAATACCGCATTAAAAATTTTAAAAATAAAGGACAATACCGCCGCAAAATAAATAGGTTTTGAAATTGGATAAAGCGACCTGAGTAGCCACAGGTAAGCTAAAAAAAGAACTACGGTAATAATGAATACCTGAAAAATGTTTATTGACATAACTTGATTCTCCGCGCTAAATCTTATTCTCTTTGAATCCTAACGCGCACCAATAAGGGGCAAATTCATTAAACACAATATGTTCCAAACCCGCTTCTTGCATCATTTGTCTTATTTCACCCTGGGTGTACCGGTGTTCAAGACGGGTGCCAAAACGATCCAGCGCGTCTGTTCTCATGGTATAAAAATTCCAATTCCTATAATAAGATAAAGGCATCCCGTTCACCTCAAAACCCATCTTTTCGAGCACCAACGCCAGTCTTGCCAGAGGATAATAGACCAGAGCGGCGATCAATTGTGTTGTCCAATATTTCAACGGATAAGGAGACCGAGAAATACACCGTCGAAACATATCACTGATTCTCCAAAGCAGCCGGAACCAAAAAGGACGATTGTCGCATCGATAATAAATATACAGAAGAAAAGGGGCTCCCGATTTTAATTTCGCAACGCATAACTTTAAGGCTTTAAAAGGCTTCGGGATATGATGCAACACTCCTATCGAAAAACCAAAGTCCATGCTGTCGTTTGGTATAGGGATGTCTTCTATGCCGCCCAGATGATAATGACAATTCTTCTTGCCAATTAAATTCTTCTCGGCAATTTTTAGGGTGGCCTTGCTGGCGTCAATGCAGTGCAGCGTACCGACTTTGTCAGCGACTAGTTTCGCCCATCTTCCGGTTCCGCACCCCAGATCGAATCCTACCGCTCCGCGCGGCAGAGAATCCCAAGGAAATAAATAGAAGTACCGGTTAAACATCGCCGCCAATTGAGCGGGAGGAATTAATGTTTGGTCAAATTGACCCCATTCGCGGCCGAAGTCTTCAACAAGTTTTGGGTCCAGATTATCGCTCATTTGGAAATGGATCTGAATGCTTCGATGATCCGGTTGCCATGAGCTTTCAGGCTGTATTTTTCTTCCACAATCCGCGCGGCGTTTGCGGCCATTTTTAATCGAAGCGGCGAATCGCGGATAAGAAGCTCCAAATAATCTACCCATTCCTTCGTGGTGTCGGCCAAAAAACCTGTCGTCCCATGGTCAATGACTATCGGATTTGACCCCATAGGCGAGGCGACGGGTGGAATGCCTAACGCCATAAACTGGACGCTTTTTAAGAAAAACTTGCGCTGGTTCCATTCCGTCTTAGGCAAAGGGATCAGGCCCACATCGATCTGACGCAAATCCTCAACCTCAGCCTCTTTTCGCCACAACTGTGATGTATATTCTACTCCGGGCAAATCGAAATCTTTACTGCCAATCAGATGAACTCGATGTGGGACTCTTCGTTTGAGTTCAAGCAAGGCATCGCCGATCACGCGCAGATTATTCGCGGTACTCAGGCTCCCTGTCCAACCCACGCAAACTTGGTCTGTGACTGCGGCACGACCGCGAAAAACATACTCATCGGTATCCACTAAAGAGGGGATTTCCAAGACGTTGGCGTTGTATTGACCCGCGTATTCTTTGATACTTGACGAATTGACAATGACCATTTTACTCATACGGCAAATATCTTTGACTTTCGAGAAAAACTTCAGATAGGAAAAATAGCTATTAACGGGGCTTGTGTAGGGCACATATAACGGATCATCGATGCAATAGATAATCGGTATTTTCTTTTTCGCGATCCGTTGTTCTAAAAAAGCCGGGCCTATCAACGCCGCCTCTCGATAGATGAAAACACAGTCATAAGAATCCAAATTTTTAAGCGTTCTGAGGCGTTTTGCGTAAGCCTGAACCATCTCGCCAGCTTTTGCAATCCACCGGCCGCGCTTGTATAGAAGTGAATGTAATCGTGGTGTCTCAAACGGCATAAAATGGAGATGAATCCCTGCGGGCTCCAATACTTTCTCCCAAAGCTCAATGCTGGTGCGTTGACCCGGAGTCCAACCTTGCATATAAGGAATCAAAACTAGGACTTCCATGCTTCGTCCCCTTGAAGAAAAGAATACACCTCAGTATAACGAGGGACCCCGACTTTTTGAAGACTCAATTCTTGATCGGCGAGGTTGCAGCAACGCTCTCTGGCCTCCTCTTTCTCGGAAAGGAGCGTCCGCAAGCTGTCGGCGGCCGAACGATAAGCCTGTGACGTAAATTCGCTCAAAAGCACCGCCACACCGTGGCCCTTCAACAAAGCATCACAATCCCCTATTCCTGTATTAACAACGATCGGTAATCCTGCCGCAAGATATTCACCGATCTTTGTAGGCGAAGATGACTGTTTAGAAAACGAGGGTAAGATGAACGAAATCGCGGCATCAGCGACCGCGAAATATAATGGGACCTTTTCCGGCGGCACCGTCATGACAGTATATGTTTCCCGAGAGAGATGACAACGTTCAAACTCCCGATACGCCAGCTTATGATCACTTTGCGTCAGTACCAGAAAATGTAATCGAGGGAATACTTGACGCGCTACGAAAAAAAAATTGATCATTTCAGCGGCCATATACCAACTCCCAAATTTTCCCGCATAAAGCAACACGACCCTGTCGGACAAGCCCATTTCAGACCTTCTTGCCTGAGCCAGTTTAGGATCCACGCGAAATCTCTGAACATCCACACAGCTGGGAATCACTTTGACCCGTGTGGCTTGAGTCCTGCCCTGTTCATGAAGAATTTTTTTGATACGCTCCGTGAGGACAACAATCGCGTCCGCTTGATTAAAAAACTGTTGTTCCATATATTTGGTAATTTTGTACTTTAAGCTGTTCCGTTTCCAATGACCCGCGTCGACGTATTCATCCGCGACTAGACCACGGACATCGAACAGTATTTTGACGCCAAGAACTTTTTTCAGAACAAGTGCCATGGCCGCCGGTACATGGGTGCGTGAATGAACGATGGTGGCCTGGTGACGTTTGATGAGCATAGCCGCATAAATCGTACCAACTAAAATATCCCACAACTTTGCCAAAAGGGACGGAAACTTATGATAGGGCAAGTCATACCAGACAACACCTATCTCGGCCAATTGAGCGCGGATCTTTTGTTTAACCTGACGATCTAGAAGGCGAGGCTCAAAAGTAAGCAGGACAATCCCAATGTTTTTACTCACCAGTGCCTGTAAATACGGGATGACTTGCGTGTGCACCAGCGGTTCATTAACGGACAAATAACATATATAAATAGATTTCATCTTACCTTTATACTCATGTATACTCATACGTAAATTGGCCACTTGTTCTAACGGCACAAAGAGCTAAGAGGTTCAAATACGCCGTGCGAAAATACACATATTACCAGCCGTGTTTGTTAAATTAGCTATACGGTTGATTTGCGTAAGTATAAACGCTTTAAGCCTATCTTCCAAATTCGATGTCGAACGCACCTTTGGATTGGCTCTAATTTCTAGCGAAAATATCTCAAAATTATGCTTCCTCAGTAAGATTTGAATTGACTTCGGATTAAAACCAAAGACATGAAACGGGGGCCAAGTCGGCGAAAGATTGTAAATTGTTTTGCTGCCAATGATTCGGTTGACTACAGAAATAAGAATTGTGAAAAGATGCGGTTCGTTGGGTACATCAATATAAAGGATTCCTCCTGGTTTAATTAATTTGGAAGCGGCTGCGATCATAGAGTCCGGGTTATAAACATGCTCGAGCACCGCGTTTAGAACGACAGCATCAAATTTTTCCGTTGCGAATTCTGTATAATCCTCAATCGTCTTGCTTACAACTTTAATTCCGTGCATCCTCTTCGCGTAATCAATCATTGCTTTGGAGAACTCTAAACCGACACCAGAACACCCCTCGAGCTGGGCAGCTACTAACATTTCTCCTCTGCCGGAACCGCAATCTAGTAGAGAACATTGCGACTTTTTTAAATATTGGCAGATTCGTCTAATCAGATTTCGATTATTTTCTATTTTGCCTTTTTCATTATGGCCCTCAAAGTACTTTTCTGGATCGCCATAAAGAGATTGAGAATCTTTGGGGAAAGGAAATGGATTAGGATAAATTAAAGAACATTTGAAACACCGAACGATTCTAGATTCAATTCCGAACCCATTATGCTGTCTCTCTTCGCCTCCCCTAAAACCTAGAAAATAAGCATAGTCACCCTCACAGATTGGACAACAAATTGTCCTCATTTCAAATACGTTTCCGTTTTTATCTACTAAAATGTCTCTAGAGCCCATAAATTTACAATCTACAATTCATGACAACTGAAACATTTACTATTATGTTTTGTACCGCCCTATCATTTACCTTCTCAATATTTAAGATCCCCACCGTTCGTTCCATAGCTGAAAAGAGAACAAATGCCAAATTTTATTTGGGTCTACATCTTCGCCGTTTAGATACAGGTTCAGCAAATTTTTGACATATCCGTGATTAAAAATACCTTCCTTTTTAATCCTATCGCTGTTCAGATATTGTGTATATAAATCTTTTAACTCGTGTTTGAACCAAAGATGAACCGGGATACCAAATCCCTGTTTTGGTCTCTCTATGAGACTTTCAGGAACATATTGATAAAGAATTTTCCTTAAAATATATTTACTGGTATTTTCCCTATATTTAAATCGCATGGGCAGCATCGATGAGTATTCTAAAATTTTTTGGTCCAATAACGGTTCTCTGCCCTCCAGAGAAACGGCCATGCTAGCCCTATCCACCTTGGTTAATAAGTCATCGGGTAAGTAAGTATTAAAATCCGCCAACATTAATTTTGAGACATCATCCAGCTGAGGGGATAAATCCGATTTCATATCGATATTGTAGGGTTCTTCCAGACCTAGACATGAGATATCCTCCTCACGGAATACGCTAAATAATCTAAAGTATTTTTGAAATAGATCTCCTCCCTCCAAAATTTGTCTCATTTTTAGATATTTATCCCTCACATTAGAAATTTTTGGTAGAAAAACTTTTGTGCTATCATAAATTTTCACTGCGGAGTCAGCGCTTATTTTATTCATCGCGTGCCATACGAATTTTCGAGCATAAGACGGTATCTGATGGATCTTTCTCAAAGATTTGTCAAAAATCCAGTATCGCGTATATCCGCAAAATTGCTCATCTCCTCCATCACCTGAAAGAGCTACCTTCACACGCTGTTTCGCAAGTTTTGATAGGAGATAAGTAGGAATGGCTGATGAGTCCCCAAAAGGCTCGTCATAAAGCTCCGGCAGTTTGGATACAATACCGAAAGTCTCTTTAGGAGTGCAATAAAGCTCCGTGTGATCCGTGCCCAAATGAGCTGCGACTTTCTTTGCCCAGACAGCTTCGTTGTACCCTTTTTCTGAAAATCCAATGGTAAAAGTCTTTAAGGGTTGTGAATTATTTTTTTGAAGAAGCGCTGTGACTAAAGAAGAGTCTATACCTCCGCTTAAGAAAACTCCTACCGGTACATCGGCAACCATACGGAGTTGAAAACTTTCCGTCAGGATCTTTTCAAGCTCTCCCATGACCTCATTGTCCGAGCGTTTAAGCCATTTTTCTTTTTCTGATTCGCCATTCAGGTAATAGTCTCTCAGATTCCAGTAACGCTTTATCTCAATTTGCCCATTGCGGTCCAATTCTAGACACCGGCCAGGCTCAAGCTTATAAGCGTGTTTAAATATACAATATGGAGCAACTATGTAACCATATTGAAGATAAAGAGAAAGTGCTTTAGGATCGATTTCTTTATGGAACTTTGGGTGTTGATGGAAAGCCTTAAGTTCCGAGGAGAAAATAAATAGGCCATCCTTGAAGTACCAATAAAGAGGTTTTACTCCGGCCCGGTCCCTGCACAAAATTAGTTTGCGGTTTTTTTTGTCCCAAATAGCAAAGGCCCACATTCCTCGAAACTTATGAACGGCCTTGATCCCCCAGCACTCATATGCTTTTAGCAAAACTTCAGTGTCAGTATCAGATTTAAATCGATAACCATTCGTCTCAAGCTCGCGCCGGATATCTTTGTAATTATAGACCTCGCCATTATAGGTTATTAGAAGCTGACCATCATCCGTGGCCATGGGCTGGTGGCCTAAAGAAGAAAGGTCTAAAATAGAAAGCCGTCGATGCCCTAGTGCCAACCCGGCTGATTTATCGGTAAAAGAACCCGCGTCATCTGGCCCTCCATAGGTCATCGTATCTCTCATAGACTCGAGCACACGATCTATATCGTAGCTACCATTATAATTAAAATCTAAAAATCCCGCTATTCGGCACATTTTTTTGCTGATCTTGCCCCTTTATAAAAAATTATTAAACTACAACCTCAAAAAAGTCTTATTGCGATCTCATTCACTGCTCAACAAGGAAACAAAGCGAGGTCTTAGACTAGGGTGTATGAAAACATAGTTATCTTCCACAACTTCTTCAACGGCGATTTCCCGCAATTGTTTGACTCCATCAATAACCTCGTAGTGATATAAGGAATAACCATGATCAAAGAAAAATCCCGTTAATTCTTCCAGTCGTAACCCAAAGCCGGTTAAAAACCAGGGGTTTATTTCGCACAGCACGGTCGGATGGAAACGCTCAATAATCTTTTGCGCTCCACGAAAAGCGAGAAGTTCTGCACCTTCGATATCGCACTTGATATATGTGAGGTTATGGATGTCAGGTAAAAATTCATCAAGAGCAATAACATCACAGAGAATATTTTTGGTTTCTTTCCATCGAACTTGCTTTTCTTTCCCTTCATGATCATCATTACGCAAAGCAATATGCGCTTGACCTGCCGATACAGATCCTAAGTCGGTTACAGTAATCCGAAAAGTGGTCTTCCCAGATTTGTCACTACAGCCTTTAGAAATAACGGTGACATTGCGAAGCCGGAAAAGGCTAATAACCCATTTCAGTGTTTTATAAGTAAAAGGTATTGGTTCAAAAGCGTAAACCCGGCCTCTCCGACCTACTGCACGTGATAAGTGGTAACAATAAAGGCCGTAGTTTGCTCCAATATCAAGAGCCGTTTCTTCAGGTTTCACCGCTAAAGGAATCAGATCTAACTCGGGCTCATACCAGTTGCCCGTCCATATATCCCATGCCATGGCTAAACATTGTAAAACACGATAAGTGGACTCATTAAGAATAGGGTTAAGAATCTTTTTAAGTGTTCGCCTTAAGGGAGAGTTTGCAGCCATAGTTTCCTTTTATCGCTTTGCTACTTCTGTATAATTTTGTGCCCGGCCAATTTTTGAGAAGTTAATGCACGTTCAATATCTTGTTTTGTAAAATTAGCGGTAGGTATTCCAAAGTGTCCTTCGGACAAGCGCCCCTCGATCGGTTTTCCTTTTAATACATCTTGGACAAGTTGTTCGACAATCTGGCGGCTTTGAAAATCTACTTTACCAGAGTCAAGCTGTTGCTGTATTACGGCTACTAACTTTTCATTGCCTGTTTTCTGAATAATATGAAATAAGCTATAAAGATAATTTTCATTCGGTCCTCTTTTGAATTCTTCTCGTTCTTTTAATACTTTAAAACCATCGTTTGTTGGGCAAAAATCAAAATCTTTAATTTCTTTGAGATCGAACAAATTGGTCAACCCTAATCGCAGACCTATGTTTCTGAATATAGCTTCCTTTCCCTTTAGAACCGGTAAACGTTTCACACGATCTTTCCAGGTGGTTGGAGACTGATTAGTCCAGAGCGCAACGGTCATCGTAAGAGAAGAGGGGTAAAAAGGGACGTGCGCAACATAGGAATCGACGAACGCTACATGATGGAGCGGATGCATTTTATGATCGATAAGCTCGAGAGAAATGCCTTCATCTTCAGCGTGTCTTAAAGGTTTAAATGTCCAATGTTCATAGCCGGGCCCGAAGACAGTCACAGTTGAAAGCAGCATATTTCCGTGATGGTGGATGGATTTGGTCGTAACGTTGGTATTCCGATCAGGGAGAGGCACCCAGCAATTTACCACCATTCCATAATAAGCATTCAACGTAACATCCATCGCCAAAACCGGATAATGCCTTGTATTGAGCGCACCGGGAGTCGTCAAGTGTTTCTGGAGCACTGCTGTCAGAAACAAGGGATCATGCGACATTCCCTCTAAAATTGAGCGGCTTTTCTGGTGCGCTTCCCTTTTGTCACGTGTGCTTTTAAAGATTTGCGTCAACTCGTCAATATAACCTGCTAATCTCGCTTTTGCATCTGTGAATGTGCCGGTCATCAATGTACTCCTATTTTCTTCTAATTATGGATAAGCCTGGCGATCTTTACTTAAAATATTTCTCTATCGTGGATCGTTCAATCCTTCTGACGATTCAGCATCTTTTCATTGTTTCCCCAACTTTGTCCCTTTATAAAAATTTATTAACCAAGAACACATCCTGCCTCCTAAAATAACGTAAAGAAACCATGCTAAGGCAGCTTTACAATTAAAGCATAGCTCAAGGGAATACAAGGTATATTTTTCGAATAGATCGTATCTCTGCTGTTTAAGATAGGCCCGCGCCATTATTGCATAATGATAGCTTAGTGTGGCTTTCTTTTGCTTTTCCGGGATATCCAGTACAGAAAAAATGCTTTCGAGAATTTTTATCCCTCTCCATCCAATATCTTCGCGATGCAGCACAGTTACACTTAACGGATGCATTCGGTATCTCCTAATCACCTTATCAAGAAAAGTGACCTTATAATGATAAGATATTCTCAGGAATAATTCGGCATCTTCACCAATAATCAATCCTTTATCCTCATTGAATAAGCCGACTTTCTCCAAAACATCTTTTCTGGTCATCATCGAACCTATGCTAATTAAATTACCTTTTAATAATCTTCTAAAGATCTTGCCGGAATACCCCTTCCTTGGCAAAGGCGCTCCCCATTCTCCATTCTCGTCAAAGCAAATATATTTTCCGTATACAAGATTTGTCTCCGGAAATTTATTAAATACAGCCATAAGATCCTCTAAAGAATGGGGCAACAACACGTCATCGGCATCAAGAAAAGCTATGTATTTTCCTTCTGCAGCTTTTATACCTACGTTTCTCGGTACAGCAGGGCATCCACTATTACGATCTAACCTGATTAAATTTAAGCGTGCGTCGTGAATCTCCTTTACTTTATTACATGTGTTGTCACCAGAGCCATCATCTACCACGATAAGTTCCCAGTCCGTAAATGTCTGGTTTATAACAGAACGGGCCGATTCTTGGATAAACTTTTCACCATTGTAAACACCTATGATCACTGATACTTTGGGCATATTCTTCCAATAATATTTATTTAGACCTCAGTCAAATGTAATCAAAGCTGGAAACACGTGGTTTTATTTTAATAAAAAATTTATTTATTAAAAACCTTAGTTTAACAAAGCGCTTTAATCCTAAAACCAAAACCCCTATAAACCTTAACAATTCTTTAAAAAATGTTTTCGTGTCCCAAAAATTTTCGGTGGCACAATGCAAAAATTTCTTACTCGCCACAATAAAATCACCCTGATAAAGAGCAAATATAAATTCGATATGCGCTAACTTTAATGCCGTTATTCGAACATCAGGAGATTGCGTATCATATTGCAATAATAACTTCTGACATATCTGATGCATTCGTAATGACTTCTGTGCAATCTGCAGGGTTCTTTCCTCATTAATGCCGGAACCGCTATAGTTATTGGAATGTATCCTATATTTAAAAAGAACTTTATTAATATAACGAAATTTATACTGTCGGTTAAGCGCCATAAAACATGCGATAGTACGATCCTGATATATGAGTTCTGGTTTATTTTGGGCATAAACCCAATTTGTAAATTTTTCTATTTCCAATGCTCTAAGTCTAATACAATAGGCGCTCCCTAACCATAAGCCCAAAGACGAAAAAACAGCCCTACGCATAAACGCATCAAGCTCATCGATACTATTTTCAGCAAGAAGACGTTTAAACGGTTCCTGGCTGCAGTCTTTCATGCGTATACTGATTCCATTTTCATCTATATAAACATAATCGTGAGATACTAATCCAGCGTGAGGATTATCGTTAAATACTCGCATAATTTCCTCTAATTTTTCTGGCATCCATATATCATCAGCATCAAGAAAAGCGATTATGTCTGCCTTCGCTTTTTGCAAACCAGCTAAGGTAGCTAATAATACTCCTGAGTTTTTTTCTAATCTCAAGTTAATAATTTTATTGCCAAACTTTTTAACTAGCTCCTGCGTTTTATCTGTCGAGCAATCATCAATAACAATAATCTCAACCCTCGATAAATTATAGGTTTGCGCGAGAACAGATTGAATTGCCTCACCTAGATACATATCGCTATTATATGTTGGTATAATGACCGATATTTTAGGCGTCATTGCTCGTGTACTTCCTTCTAGTATAGGAATAATATTTTCGATGGAAAGCTACTTAAAAGATTCTGCGCCGTTTTTGATCGGTCTGCCTGTTATTTTTCTATCAGCCAGAAACTCCAAGATAGCTTTGTAAATCTATGTTGCGTTTTTATAACTCCCAACCAAGAGATATCCATAGAAGTACAGCTATTTATTGACACAAAATGCAATGATATCAAAATGACAGCCAGCAAAACTATAAGCCTGATCGATTGGAACGTTATCACTAGCTCTAATAGCCGTGTAACCAATTTTATTTATATACTCTAAGAGATCTTTTGCTGTCGCCTCTTGTTCTTTTAAATAATTATCGTCAATCTCTATAAATAAAATTGGATTAAACCTAGTTAACGTTTTCTCCGCTCCTCTTAGCGCGTGTAACTCATAGCCTTCAACATCTATCTTTATAAGATCTACTTTCTTGATTTTGCTCTCCATAATAAAATCATCTAAAGTATTTATTTTTATTCTAATATTATTGGAAGTGGGTGCGCTTATCTTGCTCATGCCTCTATTAAACGTGTTTATTTGTAAGCTAGCATCCATTTTAACCTCCCCTAACGCTTCATTTATTACCATAATATTCCTTAACTTATTTAAAGAAATATTCTTAAGACATTTGTTATAAGTGATAGGGTCGGGCTCAAATCCATAAATAAAACCATTAGTTCCTGCCACCCTTGCTAAATTTAATAATGAAGAACCTATATTAGTCCCTATATCAATGATATAGTAGTCGGGTTTACATAAATTAAATAACTTTTGTTGACTTATGTCCCTGAAATTAAAATACACGTAATGCTCTACAGCATCACTTATATCTAACTCATATTCTAATCCTTTTCTAGTAACCCTTCTTAATGTGGCATTGTGGTACTGATAATTTTGAGGTACAAGTTTAAAGCAGATGGAATAAAAAAAACCTTTGGACAACAGATATATTAATAACCTTTCAAGAAATATGTGCCTGAAAAAATTTCTAAAAAAATTTAAAAATTTAGTTTTCGTTTTTAATTTCACAGTTTGCTGACTTTTTCGATAGTTTATAATAAATACCAGCACGGTTAATCCTGCGCATATAATCTTTCTAGCATGGGTACAATATTTTCTAATGAAAACTGCCTAACTGATTCTTTGCCATTCTTTATCAATTGTTCCGTTAGATTTTTGTCGGTTAATAATTTTAAAATAGCTTCGTATATTTGCGGTGTGTTTTTATAGTCAACAACTAAGGCGTTTTGTCCACTTTGAATGAACTCAGTAGCAACGCCTGATAACGTAAAGACAGACGGGATCCCTGCCGCCAATGATTCTACATACGTTTGTCCAAAAGATTCTGAATCTTCGCCGATTGGTACGTGTACAAATATATTGAATAATTTATAGAGCGCGGCTGAATCGTACTCAAAAGTTATTTCGGTGAATGAACCATCGGGAAGGATCTTTAACAATTCTTTTATTTCTGCCGCAGCATCTCCGCCCACGGCATTTGCCAAGATAAGATGAGCATTGGCGTACAGCTTTAATAACTTTTTAAAAGCAGGAATAATATATTGTATTCCCTTCCACTGCACCTGACGTGATATCACTCCGATAACCGGATAAAGATTATCTATGCCATATTTTTGTCTTAAGGCACTTATTCTCTCTTGCGGCACATTATTAAATTCAACGAGTTTAAACGGATGATGGATTAGATGAATTTTTTGATGGGACACTCTTTCCAGATTTTTCAAAATTTCTCTTGTTATCGCTGAAGGAGTAATAATATCGGTGGCGAGCCAATCGCAATACTTATCATATTTTATCGCCTTGGGAAAATCTCTATGGTCAGGATGATGCCTGGTATAAATTCTTTTGTGTATGCCTGCAAGCCATGCGGCAGTTAAACCTGCCAAGTTCGCTTCGAAAAGGTGCGTATGAACTATGTCAGCTTTCCATATCTTAAGTAATATATAAATTTTAATAGTCGCTGAGATTAAGTCTTTTTTGCCACGTAAAGGTATCCTCTCTACCGGCACTTTATTTTTTCTTAAATAGCACTCTAGATATGAATCTTTAGGATTAAGCAGTATAAACTTGAGACTAAATCTTTCTTTGTTTAGATATTCTAGCAACCACTCAAAATGAACCGCTTTATCAATATTCGAAATTATATAGACTATCCTCTTCGCCATTTTATTGCGATACCAAGGATTGTGTGAAAAGTTGAAGATTTTTCACCGTGAGGCTAAAATAAGTCCAACATCACTACTAGATTCTTTTAGCATACGAATTCGAAATCCTAAGGTTTGAATTTTATGTTTTATGTCTTTGAGAGCGCGGGCTCCCGACCAAAGATGATATTCCATCGTGATATTTTTCACTTTCCGCCAGCTTGCGGCATCTTCAAGAAACAGCCATTCAGCCCCTTCACAGTCGGATTTGACAAGATCAACAGAACCCCCAATGCGCGCGACAGCATCCCGAAACGCCGTTTGAGGAACCGTACCGACTCCATCCTGTCGGGATCGCGTGTGAATGATTCCCTTCTTGCTGAATTCCAATGTCGTAAAACCCTTCTCCAATCCCATCGCCTCCATATAGTAATCGAACTTTCCGACCATAGAGTGAAGCTTCAAGTATTCTTCCAGCCTGGCGTTCGGTTCATAAGCATGGATGACAGCGTGCGGGAAATAATTCCGAGCAGCGAGGGTAGAAAAACCAATATTAGCTCCAATGTCTATCACAGTCGCTATTTTCTGTTGGCTAAGTCTTTCGAACTGATAACAATCATCCAAAAAAATTTCGACAAAAGTAAATAAAATATCTTCGCTGCCAGGAGAGTAAATAGTTACTTCTTTCCCGGCAATATTCAAAGATGATGGAAGTCTAAAATGAGCACACCTATCAAATGTGATTCCGAGTTTTCTCGCTCTAGCTCTCCTCAATATGTTGTTTGCGATTCTCTCCAAAATCATTGGCAATACTCTGCTCTTCTAGTTAAATACCATCGCCTAATGATAAAGAATATCCTCTGTGTTGTGTACTTTAGTTGATGAAAATGGTAGATCTCGTCCTATCACACGAGACGCTTCATCCGGTATCAACGTTCGCATGGGCCGAATCTCCAATAGGTTCTTATCTCGTAACGCGCACGCATGTTCCAAAATATCACGTAACCCATTAAACATCTTGTCCTTGTGAAAAGCCATATTACAGGGATGTAACCAAAGATGAAAAGTACGTTTATTTTGAGCAGCCGCATCTAGCCCCTTAATCGCCCGCTTAATCCTAAAGGACATTGGGATCAAGCGTCTAACCCCATGAATCGGGAAATAAATCATAGAAGCTTTCACATTCCACAAACCAGGCAGAGTTTGTTCTGGCACTATCACGGAGGGTGTCGCTATTCTAAGCACATCCCATAAATTTTTTGCTCTTTTCATCCATTTTGGGATCCACCAATATTTGTAGCAAAAAGATTCTTCAGGCCCTCTATAGCACTTAAAACCGTAACGTGGAAGCAACTCTAAATATCCCGGTAGATTTTTGGGGAATGCGAAGGAATAAAGTTTAATACCCATCTGACGCGCTAATTCTACGCAGGCCGCAAGTTCACTTTCCGCCCGTTCTTGAGAACAAGTTGATTCATCAAAAACCACATGAGAAAATGAATGCGATCCTATTTCCTGAGGAACCGAACAATTGTGAATTCTATCAACCAGACTTTGGCCATAGAAAATGGGATCCCTCTTCTCATTTGTGCATGGGTCATCAGTAAACCAATCCTTAGCTCCTGTCGAGGGCGCCTGACGCCAAATTTCAGGATGCTTTTGTCCATTCATTGGGGTGCATTCCTTCAAAAATAAATGTCCTACGATACACCATGTCGCGGAAATATTGAACTCCTCAAACAACTTTAACAGGTGCTCAATCACTTCGAAACGCCCTATTTCGCAAGTCCGTTTATGGGTTTTTGGCGCATGATGATCCATCGCACCCCAAACTAACTCAAAATCAAGGCTCAGCGTAAATGTGCCACAATTAGAAGCGTAGGGATTGGGTAGTGGCCAAGGAGCATTTTGTTTAATCATGTTTTCTCAGCGATTCTTTTGATTGCATAGCCCTTAACATTTCGCCGTTAATGATAAAACTTTTTCACTAACCAAAGATTTTCACTATGATCTGCGCACTTTGAGATACACGAATCATTTTGGCTCACTGATATGAAAGAATCTTTTTACGAAAAAATTTGGGATCAGAGACTTTAATGAATCAATATCCTGCTCTTTCAAGGCTTTTAGAAAATAGGCAAGCAATAAATAGGCGGAAAAATAGACAAAAACGCTTGTCACAAGAAAAATGATTCTATTTAACGCGGCTATAGAGTGGATAAGAATTAATGGTATTAGTGCGATGATCGAAATTAGAACATTCTTTGCTAGTTGGCCATACTCAATCAGATTCTTCGCCGACATCGCAAGCAGCGCCTTGACCTTTAAAATCGCAAAAAGAAATCCGATATATCTGCTTAAGGTGAACGCTAATGCGATACCGATATATCCCCAAATCGAATTAAACCAGAACGCAAGAACTCCTATCACGACCAGTTTTATTAGATTCACTATCCAGATTAATCCGGTCTTGTCAAAGACCGAGAAAATCAGTTCAACTACAAACATTTCTGGAATGACCGCGAGCACATACAGTCTTAGTATCGGCGTAGCGCCGGCGTAAGCTGCCCCAAACAATACCACAATGAGGTCTCGCGCAATAAATAGGAAAAATATAACGATGGGGGAAAAAAATAAAGAGATTTTCCTGGTCATCTCTCGATAGAGAACGGCAATGAGATGATGGTTTTTTTCATTTTCTAATTTTACCATGACAGGCATAGCGACTAGACTGGCAGGAGAACTTGTAAATTCGGAAATAGGCAGATAGATCGCACCAATGGCATAAAGCGCGAATAACACGCTACCATTTAGCATCGAAACAATATACTTATCTATAGAAAAAGCGGCTGTGTAAAATATACCCCCAATCGCCAAAGGTATACAATAATTAAGGTGTTTTTTTATCAAAGACCGGTCAATTGTCAACGTGAATCCGTATCTTGAGACGCTATAGATCACAACTAGCAAATATCTGAGAAATGCCACTGGCATTAGCACATAAAAAATGGCCGAAGCATTTTTCGTCATAGTAGCGATCACGACCGTAACAAAAAAAAGCACCAGATAGTACAGAACAGAAAATACGCTTGAAAATATCGTTCTTCTTTCGGCGATCAGCAGGTTTTCAAAAAAACTTGAACTTACATGGAAACAAACAAAACCGGCGAACAAAAAGAGATGCTTTGTTATTTCAACGTTTAAATAGATGGCTATCAGTTTTCGCGATAATAAGACGGCGACAAATGAAATGATCCCGCAGGCGGAAGATATCATTAGCGTCTGAGATAAAAATGATTTGGATTGTTGCTCGGACAAGCGCGGGATAAAATAGAGCATGCTGTTCGACAAACCCATCCAAAAAAATATATTCATGGTATCAAAAAGAAGGTAGTACTGTCGATATAAGCCATATTCCGTCTGGATTAAAATCCGGACTAGAATCATGGCGCTTATAATTCTTAATAGAAATAAAAACCCATTATTTAAGACCAGTGGCACGGTTCTTCTTAACAAAACACCTGGTCCTGTGTGATGGCTATCGGCTTTCTGAGCAGCAAGATTCATATTAGTGTTGAATCATCTCCTGTCACTCTGGGCGACCTTTCTTATTGGAATACAATTTTTCAAGCCAAATAATTGCTGCCAAAACAACAGCAAAGGCCGCGCCTATAAATAGATAAGCTTGCATAATATTTAAATTGCTCACGATTAAACCCGCCAAACCGCCAATTAGCCCCAAACTATAATGCACTAAAGCGACGCCTCTATGGCTCAGCCCTGCTAAAGCTAAACGATGTGACAAGTGGTCTTTTCCCGGAGATTTGTATGGGACTAGATGCCGGCGGATTCGTGAAATCGTCACTAATACAATATCAAAAAGCGGTACGGCCAGAATGAAAACAGGGGCCATCCAGCTAATATTTTTAGGCACAGACAAGAATCGGACTTTAATCCCAAGAACCGCCATCATAAACCCAAAAAACATCGTGCCGCTGTCACCCATAAAAATCCTCGCGGGAGGGAAATTATAGCGCAAAAAACCCAAAGCTGAGCCCATCAAGATACAAGCTAAAGGCCCAACAAGATATTGTTCATTCAGCAAAGTAACGACAAAAAAGAAAAAAGACGCTATGAATACAAGTCCGGCGCATATGCCGTCCATATTATCTACGATGTTGAAGGCGGACATAACGGCGACTACCCAAATAAAAGTCGCAAAATAGTTTAGAAGCGGCGATCGAAAAAACTCACAAGAGACCCCTGATATGATCAAAATTAAAGCCGATAAAGGAATAGCGACGAACAGTTTTATTTTGTAATCGATTTTGCCCATGTCGTCCAAGAGGCCAACGAAAACCATCAATGTCGCGCCGCCCATGATGCCCACCAACTGGGATTCAAATCCGCCGTATAAAATACATTCCAAAATCAATAGGACGGAGATATAAACAGCCACTCCTCCAAGGCGGGGCATCGGCAGCGCATGGACTTTTCTCGGATGGGGCCGATCCATGATCCGCCAGCAACGGCTCAGCGTAGAAGCCTGCGGCACAAGCCACAAGGTAAGTATAAACGAAGAGAAAAAGTATATAAAAAACAGGTAGTCATGATAATTGGCTTGGTCAAGCCACTTAAGAAATGAGTTGTAGTCCATTATAAATCTCTAGGAATTGTTTATCGATTTTAGTTTCATCAAATTCCTTCACTGCGATTTGACGGCTAGCCTCTCCCATCCTGTTTCTCAAATCAGGGTCATTGATCAATCGGCCGACAGCCTCCGCCAAAGCGGTAACGTTCTTCGCCGGGACAACGTATCCATTCACTCCGTCGTGGACGATCATGCGGCAGCCGCCCGCATCCGTGGCGATGAGCGGCAAACCGGCAGAGGCCGCTTCCAGCAAAAAACGCGGCACGCCCTCATGGTAACTCGGGAGCACTGCAATATCGGTTTGACTAAGAATATCAAAAATATCGTCTTGATGTCCTAAAAATTTCACATCGCCTTGCCGAGACCACTTCTCTATCTCGCTATCCGATATGCACTCAGGGTTTCCCTTATCGGGAGCCCCGGCAATCCAAAATTCAGCCTGAACCCCTTGGTTCTTCAGCGTCTGGGCCATTCCGATAAATTCTTTTACCCCTTTATCCCAAAGAAGACGTGAAGCCATCAGGACAACTGGCTTTTTTCCACGTTGCAAATCCATTCCGGAATAAGCTTTTCCTTTAAAACGATCGATATCCACTCCGCTTCCCGGAATAATAAAGACCTTCGCTCCTGAAGCAAGGATATTTTTCTCCTTTAAAATGCGCCTATCCGATTCACTTTGAAAAATGACAACCGCATTCGGGTGATTGATCGCCCATCTGAAAAAAGGGTTTAAAAAAAATAAGAGTATTCTAGCACGAAGACTATCGTATAAGAGATATCCGAGACCCGTGAACGTATTAATGACGGCAGGAACATGCGAAAAAGAAGCCGCGAGTGTGCCGTAAAGATTGGGCTTCACGCAGAAGTGATGGACAATATCGGGCTTAAGCCTGCGGTATATCCCGGCGAGGTGAACAATGGAACCGGCCTCGCGAAAAGGGTTTAGGCTTTTTCTTGAAATTTTCCAACGCACACACGAAAAACCCTCCGCCTCTACCTTGGAGAGGTAATGACCGGCGGGACAAACAAAAGTCACTTGGTAGCCGTTTTCACGCAGTGCCCGCGCAAGTGGCAAACGGAAGTTATAAAGAACCCAGTCCCAGTGAACTGTCATGACCACATGGGCGCGCTTATTATCCGGCGAATAAAGATTCGTGGCGCCTCCGTTAAAAATCTTTACCGTCACACCAATTTCGGCTGACCCGCCATCATTGCCCGCTGATATTCAATGACGCTGGTGATAATGCTATCCAATGTGTACTTGGCTTTGTAGCCAATAAGATCTTTAATCTTGGAAAGATCAGGTACGCGCCTCATCATGTCTTCAAAACCCTCATCATAGGCTTCACGGTAAGGCACAAACACGATGCGCGAATCAGAATGGGTCAAACTTTTGATCTTTTCAGCGAGTTGCAGGATCGTGACTTCTTCATCGCTTCCAATGTTGTAGATCTCTCCCACCGAACTCGGATATTCCAAAAATGCCATGAGCGCCCCCACAGCGTCTGAAACATGAGCAAAACACCTGGCTTGGGAACCATCCCCGAAGACCATAATATCTTGGCCTAAGAGAGCCTCTCGCACAAAATTTGGCATCACCATCCCATAAAAGCCTGTCTGACGGGGACCGACAACATTAAACAACCGGGCGATCGTGATCGGCACTTTTTTTTCTTTCCAATAAGCAATGGCCAAAAATTCATCCATGGCTTTTGAACACGCATAGCTCCAGCGGCCTTTGGTTGGAGGACCGATCAAGAGGTCATCGGTTTCCCTGAACGGTATATGATTGCTTCTGCCATAGACTTCAGAAGTGGAAGTAATGACCACGCGCTTGTGTTTCCCCGCCGCGAGCTTTAACACCATTTCAGTAGTCTCGATATTAGTTTGGATCGTCTTGACTGGGCTTTGAATGATCAACCGGACGCCGACTGCGGCCGCGAGATGATAAACAACATCGCACAAATCTACCAATTCAGCGATCAATCGCTGATTCGTAACTGATTCCTTATAATATTTGAGATTGGGGTGTTGCTGAATATGCCGGATATTTTCGACCGCGCCCGTTGACAGGTCATCGATAATGGTGACTTGATTTCCGCGGTCAAGAAGTCGTTCCGCCAGGTGCGACCCGATAAAGCCGGCGCCTCCAGTGATCAATACTTTTTTATTATCTAGATAAGCCATTAGTAGAGGTTACTCATAAACTTCCGCACAGTATATCAGAGTTAGTCCATATTTTGGAGTAACCTTTTAATGGGTATATCTTAAGAATTAATCGTGACGCCGATCCGGCTTATCAGCGATCTCCAATAATTGAAATAGGCCATAATTCCGTGTCCTATCGAGGTTGATGCCTCTATCTTTAAGCATTTACGGCTCGGAAAAAAATAGCTGGCGGCAAACATCAGACGGCGCCACGGCGATGCGATCACGTTATTAATTGGCATCCTAAAAGACCGTTGATTTTTTTGAGAAGCGGTCAAAAATTGTTCTAAAAAATTTATGGATCCTTTTGAGAGCATTTCTAATGATCCGTGACCAAAAAAACATTCATCCAATAAAGAAAAAAGACCGTGCAATTTCTCCTCGGACGAAAAATTAACTCTTGAAATCACTGTTTCAGAGGCCTCTCTGCAATTCATTCCATATTTTTTTAAAACCAAAGCAAGGTCAAGAAGTTGAATGAGGTACGGGGCATTAACTTCAATATCGTTTAAAATTTGTAATGATAAATAGGTGATCTGGTCATCCGAATCCAATAAAAAGACATTATGTCCCAATTTGCCAAAAGGCATATGGCGGTCCCAAACTCGGCTCCAATCCAAGCTGCAAAACTGCCCACCTATTATGAATTGAGAGTCCCATTGCAAATCAAGCGCCAATTCCCCGTTCAACAAGTCCCCGCGGCCAAACAATTCCCTAAACATAGCGGCGTGCCAGTGGTTAACCGTTTCTTGCCATTGAAAACCGTGTTCTTTCATCAAACGCTCAACTTTTTTTAAATCGTCTCTGTTCACAAGAACATCAATGTCTCCCATGCGGCGAAAAGGATATTGTTCATAGACCAGATTCGTCAACGCGACACCTTTCAATGGAATGATGGGTACGCGCTGGCTTTCAAAAATTCTTTGGATCCTGTTAAATTCAAGCATCTTTACGCTGTTCTGCCATTGAGCCTCTCGCGAAGAAGTCACCATCTGCGACCGGATATTTTCGGGTACGACATCAAGACTACCACCTTCTTCCAATACCACCATTAAAAAAGGCAGCACGCGATGCGCTTGAGCCGTTTCGCAAATAAACTGCCAATCCAAACTCTCATCAGACTTTGGATTACCACTATCCCCTTTCTGGTTTTGTCGGACAAATAAAGTCAGGCAATTAAAGAGAAATTTCCATTCGTTGACGTTAGCATTGTAAGAATTGATCATAGCATCGTTATTTTCGTTCTTCCTATAATAATCAAAAAATCTCCACGACAAAAATCAATAGCTTATTAAGATAATGTGGCAAATAATTTTATATTATTGTATCATAGGAAATAATGAACGTAATCGAAATAGAAAATCTGACAAAGATATTTAGAACACCTTTGTTATTTAAGAAAGTAAGTCACGTTGCTTTGGACAACGTCACTCTCCATTTGGAACAAGGCTCCATTCATACGATCCTCGGGCCGAATGGCGCCGGAAAAACCACTCTTCTCCTTATAATGGCAGGAATCATTGCGCCTACCTCCGGAAAGTTGAAAGTTAACGGCCGGACTGGACTTTGCACCTTTACGGGAAGGGGTTTTTGGAATTACATGGGCGGTATTGAAAATCTAAGGTATTGCAGCGCGTTGTTCAATATTGTGGGCAGGCCCGCCAAGAAAAGAATTGATCGTTTGGTCGATTTACTGGAAATGCGGTCTTATATCTCGCGTAAAGTCTCCACCTATTCTGCCGGGATGAAACAAAAACTTTCCATCGCCCAGTCATTGCTGCACGACCCTGACATCTTGCTTCTGGATGAGCCGATCGCTCATTTAGACCCTATCGCCTCAAAAAATTTCCACTGGTTATTAAAAGAACGGGTGAGCCAAGAGCTTAAAAAAACGATTATTTTATCCACCCATCAGTTAGAGGAAGCGCAAGAGTTGTCCGATAGACTTTATTTTTTATTTGGGGGACGTCTTCTCTGGCAAAAAGAGGCCGAAGTATTCCGTTCGAAGCAGGAAAATCTTCTACAAGAATATTTAAACGTGGTCGGCTAAAATGTTCAAGAAGTTTTGGATATTGTTTTCCGCATTCGCCTATGAAGATACGCGGCATCCGTTTGAGTTTCTCATAAGATATTTTTACCTATTTATTTCCGTCTTGATTTACCGTTTTTTCTTTGACGTTGTACTTTCCCAAAAGAACATTCAGCTCGATGATTTTTCGATGCCTTACCCTGTTTTCCTCATCAGCGGTGTCGCAGCCATGCACCTCATCTATTTAGCCATCAAAGTGGTTGATGGCGCCCTCTTGAGCCTGAGAAGCTCAGGGGTGATTGATTGGGTTCTCATCAGTCATTCCAGCTTTTGGGAATTATTCGCCGCGAAAGCGCTTTGGTATTTTTTCCTCGGGCTCACTGAGTTTTCGGCAATCATCGTGTCCAGCCGCTTGGTCCTCGGAGTCTCTTTGCGTCCATTCTTAAGCCCAATGCTGTTCTTGGCGCTACTTGTTTTGTTCTTAATCTACATGGCGATTGGCGCGCTCGTTTCCTGCTTGATACTCGTCTTCCGGAGAGGTTATTCGTTATTCACTTTTGTAAATCAACTTTCAATTTTATTCGGCGGAGTATTTTTCCCCGTAAAATCATTCCCTGGCCCGTTAAAAATGGTCGCCCAAATAATGCCTATTACACATGGTTTAAAATTGATAAGATACCTGATAGCCGTTCCAAATACTGGCGATACGATTGGTCAAATTGTTTTGCTGGGAATTGCCACTATTTTTAGTTTGCTTTTAGGTTTTGTTTTTTTTAAATACAGTCTGGCCTATGCGATAAAAAATGACCTGCTTATCAATGAAAACTAACCTCTCGTTTAAACTAAAAAGCTCTGACGGCACAAGCTGCAAACATATCCTGGATGAGATGGTGATCCTGCAGCATTCCACTGGGAATTATTGGAGTCTGAATGCCACGGCGGCGGCGATTTTAAAATTTTGCAAGGAACCAAAAAGTGAAAGCGAAATTATGGAGTTTGTTTCCAAGGAATTCGAAGTAGGTTCACGATTGATAAAAGAAGATGTCTTTAATTACGTAAAAATGTTACTCGACAATAAACTTCTTGAAAAGGTGCCTTTGCCTTGATCAATATGGATTCTATTCGAATTGAATTTTTTGAAGAAACGTTAAAAAGGGAAGGCGTTATGAATCTATCGACTATCGGCACAAGCATGCTTCCGGGTGTTTGTCCTGGAGACGTTATCACCGTCGTTCCGTGTTTGGTTAACGAAATACACCCGAATGATATTGTTATTTTAAAAAAGGATGGGGCGCTTATTTCACATCGAGTTTACAAAGTTGAAATAAATGAAATCCAGGGTGATCACTCAGTCATCTATACCAAAGGCGATAACAAGCCTATGCCTGACGCTCCGTCTAACGCAAGCGCCGTTATCGCCAAAGTGATCGGCTTCAAGAAAAAAACCGCATATCACCTTCTTCCCTGTTTTTTATTGAAACCCATAATCGGCTTTAGGGAAAAAATCCCGCGCCACTTAATTAGCAGCTATTTATTGAAACTTATAAGACGCGTTTCTTTTTTTTTGTATCAATGGTTGGTCCAAATTCATAACCAGATCCACAAAAAAACTTTTTATAGACGCTTGGTTATGTTAAAAAATAAATCTTTCTTGAGAACATTCAATATACAAAGCTTAAAAAGACCGCTCCATAATTTTTCACACATGGAAGCCGCTTCACACAAAAAAAGTCATTGATTCATGACAATGAATCAATGACTTCACGTGCAAGTAATAAAATCCGGTGCTGTTACTTTGAGGATGTCAGCTATAAATTAGGTATTGATGCTTAAAAAAAATGAGCGTCAGAAATCTTTAATGTGATGACGAGACAATTAAACGAAGATTGCCCTCTTTGGTCATTCGGGGAGCTTCGTAATGCTTTTTACCGGCTGTCATGCTATTGTTTTTTTGTCTTTTTTTGCGCTTGTTCATCTTTTCCACCTTTTTTATTTGCTACTTGCAGGTTAAATATTGCTGATGGCCATACCACATAGATGCTCCATCTAAGATCTCCCAAACTCCCAATCTCGTTGCTCATTCTAACAAAAAATGAGGAACTATGTCTAGACTTTTCTCTTCCCTCTCTCAAACACGTTGTCAAAGAAATCATCATTTATGACACAGGGAGCAGCGACAGGACAATAAAAGTGGCTAAAACGCACGGAGCAAAAGTTATCGAGGGCCCGATTGATAAAAAAAACAGGTCCAATACAAGGAACCGCCTGATCGAATGCGCTACACAGCCTTGGATTCTAATGTTTGACGGCGATTTTCTGATAGCCAAAAAGGATTTGCCAAAACTTGTTTCCATTATAAATAACCCCAAAGCGGATGCCTATCGCCTCCCCATTCGATATTATTCGAATAATATTCCTCTTTTTTTCGATTGGAAGCCCTGCCGAAATGAATACCCAAGAGAGGAGAAATTTTCAAAGTACTTCGGTTATTATGACGCGAAAAAAATTGTTCTCTTCCGAAATAGACCCGAGATCCGTTGCCGGGGACGAATATACGATATCGTGGATGCTTCTATTTCTGAAAATGGTTTCCGTATGATCGAATCGGATATCGTGGTGCATCATTATGAACTCCTTAAGGGAATGAGACATCACATGAAAAAACACGCTTACTATTTCAATTGCACTAAAAAGGACGTCAAAGAATGGCCTCATGACAAAATTGGCTACTTAAATTTACTTTCAGACCTTATCTTAACAAATCAAAATCACCCGGAAGCTAATCAATGGGCCCTCGAATTAATCAAACTAGACCCTTATGATAACCGATCCTGGTGGCTCAGAGCCCTGATTGAAATGGGAAACCACCGATTGGGCCTCGCGGAAAAGTACCTGATAAAATCGGTGGCGATCCAACCGAACTTCAGTAACCTTTGCTTGCTCGGCTGGCTGTACCTTAGAAAAAACGATTTTGGCAAAAGCCAGTTGTTTCTTATAAAGGCTCTCAAGAAACAACCCAAACATCCTTTAGCGATCAATTTATTGGGGATCCTCAAGGAGCGAAGCGGAAGGTACCGCGAGGCTTTGATTCTTTTTAAAAAAGCCTCCCGGATACACCCAGGTTATGCCGATGCCGTTTTTAACCAAGCCGTTATTTATGAAAAAATCGGTCGATCCAAAGAATCGCGCATTCTGCATAAGAAAGCGAAACAATTAACGGTCATTTAGTCCTAGTAAAAGGAGACGCGTGAGAACTAAGATCCGCATAGCCTATACCTGCCTCCCTCGTGACATTGGGGGTGCGGAGCGATTTCTTTTACGGCTGGTGGGCAATTTGGATAGCCGGCGCTTTAAAACCCATGTTATCTTTCCTAAGAAGGGCCCGGTCATTGATTTGTTTAGATCCCAGGGGATCCAAACTGAAATAATTACCGGGCAAGGGCCTGTTTATTTGAAAAAACTGATGACATTTTTAAAAAAGAACAAAATAAATTTGGCCCAATCCAGCCATTACAATGCGGCATTGGCCATCGCGGCGAACGCTGTTCACATTCCCAATATATGGCGCATCGGAGGAAGGATCCATATCACCCGATCCGACTTATCGCCCGTCGAGAGAAAAGACCTCTTGGACGTCGTGGCTTGTCTGTCGAATCAAATTATTTGTAACTCAAAATTTGTCCAGAAACAGTTTCTGGAATCAAAAATACGTTCTAAAGTCATCTACAATGGGATTGAGTTTAGCGAGTTGAATAAATATAAAGCGGATGACTACACACATCACAATGGACGCCACCGTATATTTCAAATCGGACTGATAGGTTTTCTGGTCCCCCAAAAACGGCATATTGATTTCATTAAGTCCGCTTCCATTGTCCAAAAAAAGCTTCCCAATGCCCATTTTTTGATCTATGGCGTCCCTTATAATTATCACAAATCTTTTAGATACTTCGAAGAATTAAAAACATTAACAAAGAAATTATCGCTGGAACAAAATGTCCTTTTCAACGGATTTCAAGAAAATATTCTTGAACAAATCTTAAAACTGGATATGGTGGTACTACCTTCGATCGATGAGGGCGGCAGTAACGCCATCCTGGAGGCCATGGCATTGGGGAAACCCGTCATAGCCGCCGATTCCGGCAGTAACCCGGAATTTGTAAAAGACGGCCAAACGGGTTTATTATATCCGCCGAAGGATTTTGTGCGGCTGGCGGAAAAAATCTTGTTGCTGATTAAAGACCAAAAACTGGCTGAAAAAATGGGTTTAGCCGCAAGAGAGAGAACGAGAAGATTATTTGATATCAAAAATTGCATTTGTCAATATGAAGATCTCTATGCAGAAACAGTGGGGATGTATCCTTTTAAGAGATAATTAATTATCTATGAATTTCCTCTGCCAAAGTTCAAACATGAACAAGAGCCAGATCTGATACCCATTCATTTCCTTGAGTTTTGAATGCTGATCAAGCAGATGGGTCACATACCGGTTATTAAAAATGCCTCTGGATCTTGTTTTGGGATCCAAGAGCACGTCATAGACTAAGTCCTTAAAAACTCCGTCTTCCCATAACCATAAATTCATCGGGACGGCAAATCCCATTTTTTTTCGCGTAATAACAGACGCGGGTAAATCTTGTTCGAAAGCTTTTTTGAGCAGATACTTGCCTATCCCTTTTTTATACTTCATTTTGGCCGGAAGCGCCGTAACAAAATCAACATAAATGTCATTCAGATAAGGCGGCCTGGCTTCTAAAGAATTCATCATGCTCATCCTGTCTACTTTAAGCAAGATATCGGAGGGCAGATAAGTCTTTATATCCGTGTAGAGCTTTTTGTCTAGACTGTTGAATCTTCTCCACTTCCGCCCGCGTGTTTCGGCGTCTGGCAATTTCGAATACTGTGAAATAGATTTTCTCAAATCGGCGCTATAAAGCTTGGCCCTACTCTCCTCATCATAAAAAACTTCAGAAATCGGTTTAGAGAAAAAATGAGAAAATTTTGTTCCTTCATGGCTTTGGGCATGCCAGCCGTATCCAGCCAACAATTCATCGCTTCCGTCACCCGTAAGGACCACTTTGACTGATCTTCTGGCAAATTCCGAAAGGCAATAGGTCGGGATACATGAGGCGTCACCGAACGGTTCGTCGAGATAAGCCGTTATTTTTTGAATGGCCCTGACCGCATCCTCTTTGGTTACAAGAAGCTCATGGTGGTTTGTACGCAGCGTCTTTGCCACGACACGGCTGAATGGGGCTTCGTTGAAATGGTTTTCCTTGAATATGACTGAAAAAGTTCTGAGAGGCCTGTTTGACAGGCGGCTGGCCACTACCGCCACGGCGCTCGAATCGATTCCGCCGCTTAAAAAAATACCGACCGGAACATCGCTCTGAAGGGCAAGTCTTACGCTTTCCGTAAGACTGCTTCGCAGGCCTTCCCTGTAATATTTTTCCGGTCTGACCTCCTCACGATCAAAATTCACGTCCCAATATTTTTTAATTGTCATTTTCCCCGCAGAATAGACCAAATAATGCGCCGGAGAAAGCTTGTGAATATTATTAAAGATAGTTTTAGGCTCTGTCGAATACAAAAAAGAGAAATAATCGTCTAATGCTGAATAATTCAGTTTTTTATCCAGCGCCTGGTATTGAAGGATTCCTTTGATCTCCGAAGCGAAGAGTAGGCAATGACGATCAATAAAATAGTACAACGGTTTAATGCCGAATTTGTCCCTGACAAGCAGTAGTTTTCTATTTCTTTTGTCCCATAAAGCGAACGCGAACATGCCGACCAGTTTTTCTACAAAGGTTTCACCGTATTCTTCATACAAATGGACGATAACTTCCGTATCACCCTTGGTCGAAAAGTGATGGCCTTTCTTGATAAGGTGAGCCCTCAATTCCTTGAAATTATATATCTCACTATTAGACACAACCCAGACTGAACCGTCTTCATTGCCTATCGGTTGAGAACCCGAATCAAGGTCAATGATGCTTAACCGGCGGTGACCCAGACCAATATGTTCATCAAAATAAAAACCCTCGTCATCAGGACCGCGCAGAGCCAGCGTGGTGGCCATTCGACGCACCAGACGTTTATCGGGCGGGCCTCCATCAATGCTGAGTTGACCCGCAATACCGCACATACTTCACCTCACCTTCACATCGACCGAATAACATCCGGCAACCGCCAAATGTCTTTCGGGCTGTAGAGTACTTCAATCCCCTGGCATGTTTGGGACAGGGTTTTCATGATCTTCATATGATTTGTCCATGGCTTCTTCGGTTGCCGGCAGGCCAAACTGTAATCGTCTTTCAATAAACGCTCCCATGTTTGTTGCGTGCTGAGCCGGTTGAGCGTGAGTTTTTTATCCTTCTGGAACACGGGGAACAGTATTCTTTGGACCCTGCAGGTCTTCCCCAAAGCATCTTTGTTTAGACGTCTGGGGTCTACACGATATTTTTGGGTGGCTAGGTCATAGTTAAAAAGACGTTCCATCTTCATAAAATTGTTCTTCATGGAAAACGGTGGGACGCCGATCACATTCGCCAAACCCAATCCGATCACATGGTCTTGGCGGAGTTCTAAAATAGGGTGCTCGTCTGAATAATACCGGAAACCATTAGCTACGAAAGGAACTGTTAAGGTGCTTTTTCCTGCCCCGTCCCTTCCCATAATGAGGGTACCGCCGGTCTTGTCCGTTGATACAAGACTTGCGTGGACGATTGTGGTGTAAAACTTCAAAAACAGCTGGGAAAGCGGGTACAAAAAGGCGGCATGATAAAGATGACTCTCTTTGAACTTCATGCGTGAGTTGATGAAAATAGACACACAGGCTCTATGGAAATTGAACGTGTAGCCGATGCCTTGGGAATGCCATTGATAAATGGCCGCTCCGTCGGCGCGGAAACCTTCAATGTTGTACAGTTCCGCTTTGGACAGGATGTTTAATAGAATAGTTTTTTTTGACAAGTGATTAACTTTCTTCAAAACATCCGGGAAACAGATCATGTTTTTCTTTAGAATTTTTAAATACTGATCACTATCTGAAATAATCCGTACTTGGCGTGGCTGAATCTTAAGACGGATCTGACGGCCACTTCGAGCCAGGACAAAACCACTTCCAGCCGCATACTTCTTTAGGAAATTGGAATGGCGCCTGTGGTGTCTTCGCATTGTCAAGCTGCCTGTTCGTCTCCTGTAAATAAAAAAATAACGGTTAACATAATGGAACTTGGCACATTTCCAAAGACGAAGTAAAAGATCAAAATCTTCCGAACCATCCAATATGGTGACGTCATAGCCATCTTTTTGTTTGAGAAGGGACTTATGAAACATGATGCTGCAATGGGAAATCCCTAAGGGCATGTCACGAAGGGATTCGCCTTCCGTCAAATACTGTTTCTTGCACTCGTTCATAACATAATAGGGGACAATCGTGCTGATGCGCGTTCTTCTGTCCTCGTCGAATTTCATGTAATTGCCAAAAACCACTCCGACCGCTTTGTTATTATCCAATACGCTGGATTGGATCTTAAGTCTTCCTCCTAACATCAGATCATCCGCATCATGAGGAGTCAGATATTCTCCCCTCGCATGCCGAATGATCTGGTTACGCGCATACGCAGCGCCGCGGTTTTTAAACGAACGGAATAGTCGTACTCTTTTATCGCGGGCGTATCTTTTAGCTAGTGTATAAGTCTCGTCTTTGGAGCCGTCATCGTAAATGACAAGCTCAAAGGAGGGATAGTCTTGGCACAAGACGCTTTCAATGGAGGCTTGAATATGCTTCGCCGTATTATAGGCGGGCATCATGACGGTCACTTTTGGATGTTGCCTCATGATTCCCCCTTCACATCGACCGAATAACATCCGGCAACCGCCAAATGTCTTTCGGGCTGTAGAGTACTTCAATCCCCTGGCATGTTTGGGACAGGGTTTTCATGATCTTCATATGATTTGTCCATGGCTTCTTCGGTTGCCGGCAGGCCAAACTGTAATCGTCTTTCAATAAACGCTCCCATGTTTGTTGCGTGCTGAGCCGGTTGAGCGTGAGTTTTTTATCCTTCTGGAACACGGGGAACAGTATTCTTTGGACCCTGCAGGTCTTCCCCAAAGCATCTTTGTTTAGACGTCTGGGGTCTACACGATATTTTTGGGTGGCTAGGTCATAGTTAAAAAGACGTTCCATCTTCATAAAATTGTTCTTCATGGAAAACGGTGGGACGCCGATCACATTCGCCAAACCCAATCCGATCACATGGTCTTGGCGGAGTTCTAAAATAGGGTGCTCGTCTGAATAATACCGGAAACCATTAGCTACGAAAGGAACTGTTAAGGTGCTTTTTCCTGCCCCGTCCCTTCCCATAATGAGGGTACCGCCGGTCTTGTCCGTTGATACAAGACTTGCGTGGACGATTGTGGTGTAAAACTTCAAAAACAGCTGGGAAAGCGGGTACAAAAAGGCGGCATGATAAAGATGACTCTCTTTGAACTTCATGCGTGAGTTGATGAAAATAGACACACAGGCTCTATGGAAATTGAACGTGTAGCCGATGCCTTGGGAATGCCATTGATAAATGGCCGCTCCGTCGGCGCCTAAAAGGCTGATATTGTCGAGTTGAGCCGTAAATAAGACATTTAATACAATTTCTGTTTTAAAATTTCCTCCGACCTTTTTTAAAATTGGAAAGATACGAATTAAATTCTTCTTAAGGAGATTAAAATAATCCACGTTATCCGAAATAAGCCGAACCGACTGCTGATGGATTAAAACTAGAACTTCCCGACTCATCTTAGAAACGCATAAAAGCTTTTTTCTCACATACTTCTTGTGAAAATTAGAACATGCTCCGCTATTCATTACTAAACTGCCCGCACGCTTCTTATAAATATAAGAGAATCGATTAACGTAGTAAAACGTGGTACGTTTCCAGAGGCGAAGCAAGAGATCAAAATCGTGCGCAATGTTTATGGTAACGTCATAACCGCCTTCTTGCTCGGCGAGAAACTTTCGAAACATAATGCTGCAATGAGAAATCCCCAGAGGAATGGTCCCAGAACATATCCCTTCCTCCAAACGGTGTTGCTTGCCATTACTCAACGCATAGTAAGGCCTGCTTATATCGATAATCTTTTGCCGGCTTTCATTGATCACAATTGCGTTACCGAAGACTAATCCCACCGATTTAAATTGATCCAATACCCAGGACTGAACCTTAAGTTTTCCTCCTAACATCAGATCATCGGAATCATGCGGCGCTAAATATTCTCCTCTGGCATGCCGAATAATTTGGTTGCGCGCGTAGGAAGCGCCTCGACTTTTGACGGACCGGATCAATCTTACTCGTTTATCGTGGGCGTATTTTTTAGCGAGTGAATAAGTCTCATCCTGAGACCCGTCATCATAAATAATCAATTCAAAAGAGGGATAATCCTGGCGTAAAACACTTTCAATGGAGGCTTGGATGTGCTTCGCCGTATTGTAGGCAGGCATCATGACGGTCACTTTTGGGTTACGAAGAGGCATAAAATCAGATAAAAATATGCGGGTTTGACGATGAAGGTCGGAAATTGTCTATTGGAATTTAATAAATCCGTTTTTATTAAGAATAACTATACAGTTTCTGATATCTCGCGCGGCTTTATTGACGGTCAGGCCGTACTTCCCGGCAAATTTCTTAGCAATGTCGTGAAGCGTATTTTTCCCATTGATCTGTTTCCAGACGGTTTGGGCCGTAGGGTTCATCACAAAATACGAATATTTGTCCAAATTGATTAAAACGCCCGAGGTCCTCGATTCTTTGAATAAAAACTGGGCCGAGCGGGTGGGTTTGCACTTCGACGTGATTGGGCTCATGATTTCTCCTTTATATCTCGACAGAATTCTATAGCTTAATTTTTCGAAGCCACCGGTAGTTTTGGCAATGCCAATTAACAGTCCTTTTTATCCCTTCCTCTAAGTTGACTCGGGGTTTCCAACCAAGATATTTTTGAGCTACCCGAATATCCGCCCAAGTGGCCTTCATGTCCGTCTTGTGAACGGGAAGCCTTTTAACTTTGGCCTTCTTCCCAACAAATTTTTCAATAAGCTGAATGACTTCTGCCAACCGGTGCGGCTTATTTCCTCCGAGGTTTATCACCCTAAATCCTTCGTTCTTCAAAGATTTGACAGTCCCCCGCGCAATATCATCCACGTACGTAAAATCCCGGCTTTGGGAGCCATCTCCAAAAAGATCCAGAGGCTTTCCCTCATTGATCCATTGGATAAAACGGAAAACACTCATATCGGGCCGGCCGACGGGTCCATACACGGTAAAATACCGTAGGATCGTCACATCAATTCCATAAAGATAATGATAGGTATAGCAAAGAGCCTCGGCGCCTTTTTTTGTCGCCGCGTACGGGGAAATCGGGGTGTTAACAGAGAGTGTTTCCTTAAATGGCATCGGTTGGGAAGCATACAATGAGGAAGTGGAGGCTAGAATAAATTTTTTGACTTTAAAATCCTTGCAGAGTTCCAAAAGATTCAAGGTCCCCAACGCATTGGTGTTAAGATAAACTAAAGGGTGCGCCATGCTATACCGGACTCCGGCCCTGGCCGCGAGGTTGATCACGGCATCAAAACGATGTTTTCGAAATAAAGTCTTCAGCGAAGCAACATCTTCAATATCAATTTTGTGAAATTTAAATCCTCGATACTTTTTCAGGGACGCGAGCCTGTATTTTTTAAGACGCGTATCATAATAATCATTGAGATTATCGATACCCACCACTTGCTTTTTTTCTAAAAGGAGGAGTTCTGCTGTCTTGGACCCGATAAAACCGGCTGCGCCTGTAACAAGTATCTGTTTCATTTATCCTTTGTGTAGTGTCGGTTCAGCGATCCTCATGAATGAAGTTTTGCCCTGTCGTATTATCCGCATTGATTAAAATCATATCGGGGTGACAGGATTCGAACCTGCGACTTCTTGCTCCCAAAGCAAGCGCTCTAGCCAAGCTGAGCTACACCCCGAATCTGACCGATTGTAACAACGCCCTATACTTAAGTCAATGAATCGAGGTTTTAAAACTAACGGGATTTATGGGAGACCGCTTTTTTAGCAGCTTGGACGATATGGTCGATGGTGAGGCCGTATTTTTGAAAAAGTTCCTCAGGCGTGCCCGATTCGGCATAGGTATCGTTGATACCGACAAACTCAACCGGGATGGGAAAATTTTGCGACACAAGTTGCGAGACGGCACATCCAAGTCCCCCAAAAACGAGGTGTTCTTCCGCAACCACAAAAGCCTTGGTCTTACGCGCCTCACCCATCAAAAGTACTTCGTCGAGAGGCTTTAACGTATGAATATCCACCACCGACGCGTCCAATCCCCGTTGTTTCAATATTTCCGCGGCTTCTAACGCCTCAAAAACCATGAGGCCGTTCGCGATCAAAGTGACATCCTTGCCACTCCGCAGTGAGATCCCCTTCCCGATCTGAAACGCTGTTTTATCGTTATAAACTAACGGCGCTTTGGACCTGCCCGTGCGGACATAAACGGGTCCTTGATGGGACGCGGCCAGTTTGATCAGTGATTTCGTGGCAAACTCATCGGAAGGGGCGATGACCGTAAAATTAGGCAATGTCAGCGCCAGCGCGAAGTCTTCGATCGATTGCTGTGACGCGCCGTCCTCGCCTACGCTGATCCCGCCGTGCGATGCCACAACCTTCACGTTAAGTTTAGGAAATGCGACGCCCATGCGAATCTGTTCGTAGCCCTTGCACATCAGAAAACACGCAAATGAACTGATAAAAGGGATCTTGCCGCACGACGCGAGGCCTGAGGCGATGCCGACCAAGTTCGCCTCTTGAATACCGATATCAATGAATCGATCCGGATACGCTTCGCCGAAAGCTTCCGTTCGCGTCGATTTAGACAGATCGGCATCCAGCACCACGACCTGAGAATTTTCTTTTCCTAGTTCAACCAGCGCTTTGCCATAAGCATCGCGCGTGGCCGCGCCTAATTTTCTTTCTATCATTTAATGGATCATCCCTAAAATTCTTTGGATCTCGGCTTCGTTCTCGCCGAGCTCCTTCAAGGCCCTCGCTGTCTCATCCTTCGTCGGAGCCACACCATGGAAGTGATTGTTATTCTCCATAAAAGAAACGCCTTTGCCTTTGATCGTGTGCGCGAGGATCATGCTCGGAGCTGATTTAGATGATCGGGCCCACTCGATGGCTTCATAAATTTCTTTGTGCGAATGGCCGTCGATTTCTTTCACGAGCCACCCGAATGCACGCCATTTATCGACGATCGGTTCCATGTTCAGGATATCTTTTGTGGCGCCGGAAAGCTGAAATTTGTTGCAGTCCAAGATCACGATAAGATTTGATAATTTATGGAACGATGCGAAAGCCGCGGCCTCCCACGTCTGTCCCTCATTAAGCTCCCCATCGCTCATGATCACATACGTGAGAAAACTTTTCTTATCAAAACGCGCCGCAAGCGCACAGCCGATACCTATTGAAAGCCCCTGTCCCAACGAACCGGTTGAGGCCTCAATTCCAGAGAGTTTGCGCATATCTGGGTGGCCTTGAAGTGGACTGCCCAGTTTCCGCAGCGTCAACAACAACTTTTCTTCGAAATAGCCTGATAATGCCAACGCGCAGTAAAGCGCCGGACAGCCGTGTCCTTTGCTGAATATCAAGCGGTCCCGGTCAGACCACTTCGGGTCTTTAGGGTTATGTTTTAGGAAATGAAAGTAAAGGAGCGTGAGAATATCCGTCACCGACAAGGAACCACCGGGATGTCCTGAGCCGGCGATACCCAGCATCTTGATAATATCGCGTCGGATATGAAGCGCTATATCCTCAAACTTCTTCCAATCGATTTTTTCATTCACTTGGTTCGGGGTCTCTGTTCGGCTAGGCATAAGAAGTTAAGAGTGTAACCAGAATATCGCAGAGCGTCAAATAATTTGTCACCCCCTGTCATTCCGAGTGAGCCCTACTTTTACATTAGCGAATCGAGGAATCAAGCTCACTTGATCCCTCCACTCGCTACGCTCGGTCGGGATGACATGCTGGATTTACCGATACTCAGACACTCCGGTCCTAAATCTCAAAAAATTCTCTAGTGAATCGCACATCAGGTACGGATTGGTTTTTTTCTGTTCACCCATCGTGGAAGTTGGTTTTTCAGCGTAATTGTGTCCGGGACAAAGGATCGTCGAGTCATCAAATTTCATGAGCCGCTGGGTCAACGTCGCGTACATTTCTTTCGCGTCACCGCCTGGAAGATCACAGCGGCCGCAGGCGCCGATAAACAACGTGTCCCCAGAGATCAGACGATTTTGCACATGAAAGCACTGGGACCCCGGCGTATGCCCTGGCGTATGGATCAACGCGAATTCCACGTCACCCGCGCTGACTTTTTGGCCATCATTCACATTTTTAATATTATCGTGGCTGATGCCCATATACGGCGTGTCATGTTTGTTCACATAAACCGGACAATCGACCGATTCCAAAAGCTCTTCGATGCCGTTGGTATGGTCAAAATGGTAGTGGCTGATCAAGGCGCCTTTGATCTTCAGGTCCTCCTCTTTGGCGATTTTTAAAATCGTATCCACCTGCCAAGCCGGATCCACGACAAAAACCTCGCGCGTTTTTTTATCACCGACCAGATAAACGAAATTTTCCATCGGTCCGATTTCCATTTGCTTCAAATATAAACTATTTTCCTGCGACATTTAACACCAAGATTTCATAGATAGAATCACTGACGAGGCTTATGCAGATTTGTGCAATCCGTTCGATCTTTCTTCTTTTTCTATTTTGACAAGTTCGATCTTTAACTTCTTCGCAATATCAAAGATGCGCTTGTCCCGGTAAAATTCTCCGTAACAGATACGCCGGAGTCCGGAATTGGCGATCAACTTAAAGCAAGGCCAGCAAGGGCTCGCGGTCGTGTAAATGGTCGCGCCATCGATGCAAACACCGTTTTTTGCCGCCTGGATGATCGCATTGGCCTCAGCATGGATCGTCGCCACACAATGGTTATTCTCCATCATGTGTCCAGCCTCGCTGCAATGCTCCAGTTTCCGGATGCTTCCGTTATAGCCAGTAGACAAAATAGTCTTGTCGCGGACGATGACGGCGCCTACGAATTTCCTATCGCAGGTGGAGCGGCTTGACGCCACCTCCGCGATATTCATAAAATATTCGTCCCAACCAAGGCGTTTGAGGATCTTACGGGAATGGATCTTGATCATAACTTGGTATTCTAACTTTTTACGGATTATTTCTCAAGGATAGAAAATGCGGCGGATAGGCTGGGAATTCATCTGGCCCACCTTGATTGCCTAAAAACCATTTCAGACACTCTTTCTCCAAAACAATTCACAACTGATTACTCCGAGACAAAACCAGCCTGAAGTAAATCCATAATATTTATGTTATAATTTCGGCTATATAAGGTTGAAACCAGCCTATAAATGATAAGGTGGGTTGTTTTTTAAAAAGATTGCAAAAGAAAGACTCTTATTTCGAACATTGAATTCCACCGCACTTTAATTTTTGACCGGAACGCCCAACAGGCCTATGCCGATGCGATCCGTCAAGTAGTCCGCCCGGGAGACGTAGTCTTGGACTTGGGAACCGGCACCGGCATTCACAGTTTTTTTGCTTGCCACGCAGGGGCAGCCAAAGTGTATGCGGTAGAATCAGATACTATCATTGAGCTTGCAAAAATCGCTGCCCGGAAACACGGATATGAAAATAAGATCAAATTTATCCAGGGTGATTCACGCCGCATAAAGCTTCCCGAAAAAGTTGATGTTGTCATCACTTACCTGAGTCTCTTATACGCCAGTCAAGTCCTTTCAGATGCATCCAAGCGATTCATGAAAAAACGGGCGAATTGCATTCCTTTCGCTGCTGAGCTTTTACTGGTTCCTCTGGAGTTTGAACACATTTACCGGGAAAAAATAGAGATGTGGCCCAAAAAAGTCCAGGGTTTAAATTTTGAGTTCATCAGAGATCTGGCGGTTCAGTGCCCGGAACCCGCTCATTTTGAGCAGAAAAATTTTATTGCTGAGCCTCGGCCTATTGCAACTGTTGAATTCACCAAACCATTCCCGCAGAAAATAGCCGCTCGTTTAATTTTTAAAATAAAAAGACACGCCACATTGCACGGGTTCGGGTATTGGTATGGCTATCGTCTCTCTAGGAAAGTGAAGTTTTTCCCGCAAAGGAATCTTGAGCAGATTTTCCTACCCTTGAGAACACCGCTTAAATTGAAAAAAAATGACTGGGTTAGAGTCGAGCTTGAATTTTCTGTTTGCAAATTTGTCCCCGGCGGCCTGATTTGGAACTGGCGCGTAGAAGCCGGCGGACAGGAATATCCCCACAGCAGTTTTGAAGCGCTTCCTCTTTCATTCAAAAACGACCACAAAATCAGAGGGTCAGCTATCAAATATTAATATCATCACGCGGTGTTCTGCGTGTAGCGTATTTTGGGCCAAAGGTTAAAAATGATTTCCCGACTGCAAGAACTTATTCGAACAAAACGCTGCCTCCATCAGTTTAATCTTTCGAATCCTAAATTTCATATCCTTGAGATAAATTCTGAAAGTTCACTTAACGAGATGTTGCCCCTTTGGAATCGTTCAATAGCGGAACCAAAATTCGAGACAGTCAAAGACTTTAAGGATAACTTATTTTCTTGTACGAAAACTCAAGACATTGTTTGCTTGGTCTGTCTTCGAAAGGACAAATTTTTGGGTTTTATTTATGGCTGCACAGCTTTTGTAAACCATCCCCTACGAGTAGTCGGATCCGTTGAAGCAATCGGCGTTGATCCGGACATTCGTAGAAGAGGCGTCGCTACTTTCCTTTTAGCCGCTTTAAAAAAGCGTTTTCTTGAAAAGAAGATCCAATCCTTTTATGTCTGTGAGAAGATGCTGTTTTTTCCAGGCCTTCATTTAAAAGACCATGAAGCGGCTATTGGGTTCTTCATAAAACAAGGCTTTATGAGATCCCAATACACCGAGGAAGCTATCTTTCGTCGTGAATTTTATAAAGAACCCAAAGGTTTGGACCGCGTGATGAATCTTTGTCAGAAAAAGGGGCTCATTTTTGAGCCTCTCGATTTCCAAAGAAGTGATACCTTTTTGCGTTTTATAGACGAGCAATCTCCTACAAGTACTTCTTGGGTCAGAAAACGTCTAATGAGTTTGGATTCTGATTCAACGAAGGAAGGCTTTTGGATTGCGAGGCTGGAGGATAACGTGATTGGGTGCATTTATTACGCCAATGCGGTTTGTTTAAAAGACCTATCGACACGCTTTCGGGAGGCCGAATGGAAAAAGTCCGGAATATTTGATGGAAGTAAACTCTATATCTGGGATCTTTTAAGGATAGCCAAATCCCATCGCGGGCGCGGCATCGGAGGAGTATTAATGCACCAAGCTTTTAGCCAGGTATGGAAATTGGATCCGCTCGCAGCGTTCATTTTCAATCACAACCTTCCGAAGTTTTATACTCGATTTGGTTCCAAAGAAATAGATCGTTTTATGAGTCTTTATTGTCCTTAATTTAAAAACGGTATTAGAAAATAGGGGTATAAATTGATTGGGTTATTGAAAGGTCAATCCTTGACACTTGACATGGCCTGTCAAATGTCAAGGATTGACGGGAATGATTTATTTTTTAGTTAGCTTTCCGACAATGAACCCGGCGAGCAATGCACAGGCTGCCGTGCCTCCGATGTAAGCCCAAGCATTTTTGTGAACCGTTTTATCCACCCGGGCGGCCGCCTCAACAATATCTTCTTTGGTGTCTTCCAAAGTCTTCTGGGCGTTCTTCCTTAGCTCTTCGAGATTCTCCTCGATCTCATGCTTTTTATCCTGGACCGCTTTGTTCAATTGATCGATCGCCTTGCTCATTTTCTTGTTTCCATTCATCGCAACGATTGACATGACTTATTTTCCTTTCGGTTTTATTTTTGATACTTAATTGCATGATACGTATAGAATTAATTAACTTATGATAAATTTACATAATATTAGTTATAAATGCAAGGCTTTGTATCTAAAAATTATTCTATTAACATTGAGAAAATAAAAAAGCAGCCCTTGCAAATCACAAGGACTGCTTCCTTAAAAACCGGTTCTCTGAATTTAGGCGTTAGGAGAAGTTTCTGTTGCTGGTGTAGTCACAGGTGCTGAAGCCGTAGCCGCTGTCTTCTTGGATCTTGACACGACAGCTTCACCATGCTTCTTCTTTGGAGTAAAGTTCACTTTTATAGGCTTCTTTTCCTTTGTCGCTTCCGCGGAGATAGCCGTGCCTGCGTGGAATAAACCGACAATTAGTAATAAAGAAAGAATTGCGCTCAACTTTTTCATTACGATAAGCTCCTTTCGAGAGAATGGATACGTTTGTTATAAAAACCTATATAGCATACCACTTTTAAGAAATTCGTCAATTTCAATCACGAAAAATAAAAAGCGCGGAAGTCAACAGCGCGCCTATCACCACGATCAGCATGGTATCTGTGATTAAATAGGGGTAAACCATCAGTGCAATCCCTATCAGCATCGGCTTTATCCTAGACTGTTTTTTCCCATAAACAAGCGCCGCAAGGCCTATCGCGCTGAAAATACCGCCGGTGATCAGATTAGACCAGCTCACAACATCCAGTTTCTAGAACGTTCGACCGCCATGATCCATCGCGCGTAAAGCGCATCGGCCTCCGGGCGTTTCATGCGAGGGTAAAAAACGCGGTCCACGCGGCGAAGCCGGTTGAATTCATCTCTATTCTTCCAAAAGCCTGTGGCGATGCCTGCAAGACCAGCGACGCCCAGCGCCGTCGTTTCTAAAACCTTTGGTCGTTCGACCGGTATTCCCAGAATATCCGCCTGAAACTGCATTAAAAAATCATTCGTGGAGGCGCCGCCGTCGACCCTCAAGACCTTGAACGCCTGATGTGTGTCTTTTTTCATCACTTCGAGGATATCACGCGTTTGATAAGCGATGGATTCCAGCGCGGCGCGTACCAAGTGAGCGCGCCGCGTGCCGCGCGTGATCCCCACGATCATGCCTCTGGCGCGCGGATCCCAGTACGGCGCGCCAAGCCCTACTAGTGCCGGCACAAAATAAACACCGTCATTTGAGGAAATGCTTTCGGCCATTTTCTCAGTATCTCTGGCGGTTTTTAAAATTTGCAGGCCGTCCCTGAGCCATTGGACCGCAGCGCCGCCGATAAAAACGCTCCCTTCGACCGCATATTCGGTATTTTTTATGTGATCTAATGACCAGGCGATCGTCGTCAGTAAATTTTTAGAAAACCTCGGAGTTTTTCCAGTATTCTCAAGCGCAAAAAGCCCTGTCCCGTAGGTATTCTTGACAATACCTGGTTTAAAACAGCCTTGCGCGAACATGGCGCCTTGCTGGTCGCCGGCAATGCCCGCGATTGGGATCTCTTTTTGAAACAATTTTTTGTCGGTGGTGCCAGCCCCGGCGCTTGAAGGAACCACTTGGGGTAAGAGGTTCATCGGCACCTTAAAAAGTTCGCAGAGTTTTTTGTCCCATGATCTTTCATGGATATTGAAAAGCATCGTGCGTGACGCGTTGGATGTGTCGGTGATATGTAAAGCACCGCCAGATAATTTCCAGATGATCCAGGAATCGATCGTGCCGACTAAAAGTTCTCCGTTCGTCGCGCGTAACCCGGCGCCTTTCACATTCTGCAAGAGCCAGCGGATCTTGCTTGCGCTGAAATAAGCGTCGACCCTGAGACCTGTGCGCTGATGAATAAATTTCTCAAAACCCTTCTTTTTCAGATCTTCGCAAAACCCCGCCGTCCGGCGGCACTGCCATACGATCGCGTTGTAAACCGGCTGGCCTGTCTTTTTGTCCCACAACAGTACCGTTTCACGCTGGTTCGTGACGCCGATCGCCCTAATTTTTTCAGGAGAAACCTTCTTGATCGTCTTAACGATTATTTTTTTCGTGCTTTCCCAGATCAACACCGGATCGTGTTCAACCCAGCCGGGTTTGGGATATATTTGAGGAAATTCCTCGTAGACCTGAGAAACAATACGTTGGTTCCGATCGAACACGATGGCTCGGTTTCCGGTAGTCCCGAGATCCAACGCCAGAATATAAGGCCTTGTCATCAGTAATCGATCCCTTTTTGGGCCTGGATGCCTTTTTGATAAGGGTGTTTGATCTCTTTCATCTCCGTTACCAGATCGGCGCGGTCGATGATCTCTTTTTTGGCGTTGCGGCCAGTCAAAATTAAATGTGTGTGTTCCGGCTTTTTTTCGATGATCTCGATGAGGTCATTTAATGCCACAAGCCGGATATCCAGATAGTCAATGGCGTAGTTCACCTCGTCGAGCACCACCAGATCATATGTCCCGGAAAAGATCTTTTCTTTGGCAAGCTTTACCGCTTCGGCCGCCGCGATCTGGTGATCCTTAAAAGGCTTTTTATCTCCCATAATTTTTACGAAACCCTTTCCTAGCTGGAGGATTTCAAGATCGGGGTGCCGTTTCGCACTCTCGAGTTCTCCGAATACGACCGGCCAATCCCCTTTAAAGAACTGGATCACAAGCACTTTCCAGCCATGCCCCAGCGCCCGGAACACGTTGCCAAGCGCCGCCGAGGTCTTTCCTTTGCCATCGCCCGTGTAAACGATCACGAGCCCTTTTTTATTCTTGTCCATAATTTTTTAGAAGATTCTCAATGACTTTTTCGTTGGCTGGAGGAAAATTGTAATTTTTAAGGTCCGCGACGTCCGCCCACAGTACTTTTTGACACTCCAGCGGCTGGGGATCGCCGGAGATATAGGAGCAAAGATAAAAGTTCAACCAGATGATCTTTTCGTTAAACTCTTTCCGGATCTCCATAAATTTTTTATCGATCGAGACCTCTATGCCAAGCTCTTCCTTTGTCTCGCGGATCACGCACGCCTCAAAACTCTCCCCGTGGTTTTTTTTGCCGCCTGGAAATTCCCAAAATGAGCCGAACGTGTCGTCGGCGTTGCGTTGGGAAATAAGAAACTGCCTTTGGCGCCGGATCAGCGCTACGCCGCAGGGGATAACCGCCATTCTTTTGTTTTTTTTCACCCCACCATCTCTTTTCTCCCACCACCTACCCCATCCCAACACCCACAGGTGATGGGAGGATTCGCTTTCAGCGAATCCGTCAATCTTTTAGATTGCAAAAGAGGTGGTGGGGTCATTCCACGCCCTTTAGCCGCTGTTTGACGACTGCGACAATTTTCTGATGAAAACCCAGGTACGGGCATAACACGATTTTTACCTGGTGCCCATATTTTTTTCGGGCCACCGACACAACGCGCGGGATATCCGACTTCACGTGATTTCCCATCGAAAGAAAATAAGGAAGAATTAAGATCTCACCGGCGTTTTTCCGAACGCACCGGTCAATTGCCTCAAGAATCGAGGGACTTGCGATCTCAAGGTAGGCGCAGAAAACTATCGGGAACTGTTGATCACGCCGGAGTTGGCGAGCCAATTGTTCCATTGGCTTCTGGAAACCCTTGAGCTTGCTGCCATGGCCGACAATTAGAACAGCTCTTTTTCTCAAAACATCTTCCTTATATGATCTCGCACGCTTTCTTTGGAACCCACCCCGAACTTTTATTCTCGAGAGCCACATAGAACCAATCCTGGGTTTCATCCGCAACCGTAGCCTCAGCTCCTTCATGAAGCGTGAAGGCCTTTGTTTCCCTGCTGGATGGACCATAACGGGCTTCCACTTCCTTATCAAGGATCACCACGCGAGGGTCTTTGACTTCCACCCACTTAAAGGCAAATAAAACCACGGCAGCTAGAAAGACAAACACGACCAATATACCGGCACCGTGGATAAAAGGCCTGAAAACCGGAAATATAAAAGCGATGAACGCCATCGTCGTGAATAGAATTAAAATGCCGCTTAAAATCATTGAGAGCTCATTGATTGTCAATGGGTCCGTTATTTTTCTTATCCCGCTGACGATCAATCCCTCGTTGTTGGGCTCAATACGGTCAGCGACGGCGCTCTTCACAATGTCGATATTCCAGCGGATATCATCGTTTCGTGGTGAAATCTTAAGCGCACGTTCATAGAACACAAGCGCTTTGCCTCTATGGCCCAATCGGAAATAAGCGTTGCCGAGATTATAATCAAGCGCCGCCGTCTCTTTTCCTGTCTTCAAAATACTTTCATAAAAATCTATGGCTGCTTTGAAAGAGCCCGATTGATATTTGGTGTTCGCCTCAGTCCAAGGAGACAAATTAGCGGCGATCAGCTGTTTTGACAACAAGAGGCCCAGGATTAATGCTGCGAATAATTTTATCTTCATCTTGATTTCACCTTTTCAAAATCAGTGATAACGCTGTCCGCCATTTCATACACGCGCTTCATTTCCTCGTCCCCTTTTTGTAACGCGGCGAAACGGCCCATGGAAAGCTCATCGAAAAGCGCTTTGATCTGGTTTAGAATTTCCGGCGAGGCGTTCCCGGGCAGCCGTTGCTCAATGAGTTCGACGCTCACTGACTGACTTGAAACGCCCAGTTTATCGGCAAAATAACCGTAGACCGCCTTTGACATTTCACTGAAAAATTCTTCATGCTTGTCCTGTTTCATCAGCGATGAGGCTTTCCTCAGCTTGGCCTTCGCGACACGGTGAGAGCCGCGCGAACGTAACGCTTTGTTATCCTTCACATTCGTTCTGCGAGCCGTTAAAAACATGAATATAAACGAAGCGGCAATCAATAAAACGTTAAAAGCCCAATAAAGCGGCTCTTTGTAAAGCGGTTTGACGGCCACCGCGTTAGGGTCTTCGACGGTTTTAATATAGCGGATATCCTTACCCGTCACTGAGACTTCTGCCTGTTCAACCGGCTGAACGCCGGGGCTCACGACCGTTTCTTCGGGTTCTGCGCCGGGTTTTACCAACAACAGATGGGAAGCGGTTTTTATCGTTTTATAAACTTTGGCCTTATGATCGAAGTAAGAAAATTCCAGTTCTGGGATCGTGTAATTTCCAGCCTTTTTGGGAACCAGCACCGTTTCCGTCACTTTGTCGCCTTCGACGACGAGACGGTTTTTGGATATATTCACGGAGTTCGAGGAATCGTATATCTTAAAATTTTCCATCTTCGGGAGAGCGGGGGTCTGTACCGTGTTGATATTGCCCTCACCTAAGATCCGGACTTTGTAGGTAATCGGCGTGCCGACTTCGACTTCTCTCTTGTCCACCGAACTTTCGATACGATAGTCTCCGACCGCTCCGCTAAAACCCGCAGGTTTCCCAACTTCCGGCAAGGCCTTTACGACGACCATGACTTTGTCGGTGGGGATTATTTTGGAAAAAACCTGAGAGAAAAAGGAGGTGGAAGGAAAAGGGCTTCGCCGGCCGAAGATATTGGAGGAAAAAAAACTGTCAAAACGTTGCTCGTTGCGCACTTCTACCGTCGCCCCTACCGTGCCCGTATCTATTGTGAAAACGCCGGGTTCCGTGGGGAATAGAGACATTTTTCTTATGTCGGCCACGACGTAACGTGAGCCGTTCAAAACCTGCTCCGTTCTTTTGATCGTTTTATCAGGCGGAAAATCCTCAACCCAAAAACCGGTGGTCACCGGCTCTTTCTCAAAACCTTTGTAGGTCGCCGAAAGTCGCGTATAGATCGTATAAGTCAAGGTGACCGGTTCGTTCACATAAACCTCATCTTTATCAAGCCAGGTCTTGACGAAGATATCTTGATTGCTGACCTCGTCTCCGGGCATCGCGCGTGGCGGAGGCGCCACAACCGGTCCTTGCGCATAAGAGGGCCCTCGCGATGAAGATGACATGGGATTGTCTGAAATCACCTCCACTTCAACTGCCGCCACTTTAAAAGCCTTGCCGCCGATGTTAATTTCGAACGGGCCTATGATTTTCTTCCCGACCGAATTGGCGATCAGGACATAACTGAAAATACTCTGTGAAGAAGACCTGCCGTTGATGATGGAAATTTCCTGCGAATGGCCCTGGGAATAGGAAGAAAAACCGTCGATCGGCGGAAGCGTGGGTTGCGAGATTGAACCCTCCGCATTGGAAATAATGATATCCAGCGTCAGTTGTTCACCCATCGCCAACTGCGAGCGGCTCACTGATGTCTCGATCGACACCGCCGCAAACGCATAGGTGGATAAAAGCGAAATTAATATTAATAAGAGTGGGGAAATTTTTATGTTCTTCAAAATTACCAATCTTTCTCCACATACTGGCGAGCCCGGGGGGTGGGATTTTTAATCCCTCCCTGCTGTGTCTTAAAGACCTGCTTTTCCTGGTCCTCTAACGCTCCCAAGATCTGTTCGGCGCGCATTTGTTCAGGCGTTTTTGCCTGTTCCTTTTCTTCACCCTCACTCCCGCCTTGGCCTTGTTGCTCTTCAGCGCTCTTTTGCTGATCTCCTGCCTGGCCGGACTTGTCCTGATCTTGTTGATTCTTTTCCTCCTGGCTCTCCGAGGAACTTGGTTTTTGCTCGTCCTTCTGGCTTTCCGATTTTTGGTCCTTACCTCCCTGGTTTTGGTCTTCCGGCTTTTGATTCTCGCCTTCGGAAGGGTTCTTCTCCTGGTTACCTTGTCCGCCCTGGTTTTGCTGATCTTTTTTGTTTTGTTCCTTGTCCTGATCGCCGGTTTGTCCCTGGCCTTGACCTTTTTGATCGTCTTTTTTATCCTGCTGGTCTTTTTGTTGGCCCTGACCTTCACCACCGCCTTGGTTCTTCTGGTCTTTTTGATCCTGATTATTTTTCTTGTCTTGCTTCTTGTCCTTATCCTTATTATCTTTTTTCTGATCCGCTTGACGCTTTGTCAATAATTCCAGATTGTACTTTGCATCTTCGTCCTTGGGATTTAAACGAAGCGCCTGTTTATAAAACTCGGCGGCTTTGTCGAGTTCCTGCCGGTGAAAAAGGCTGTTGCCCAGATTATAGAACGCTTCGGACTGCAAAAAGGGCGAAGCCTCATCTTTTGCCGCGGCTTTATAGGAGTTCAACGAGTCCTCGAAAGATTCTTCCTTATAATAAGCGTTGCCGAGGTTAAATGCAATCTCCGGTGACTTTGGCTGGCTTTTCAACGCGCTCAAATAAGCGCTTTTCGCTTTGCCGATCTGGCCTTTTTTATAGAACTTGTTACCCTCTTCGTTCTTCAGAGCCGATAAAAAATCAAACCCACAAAGGAAAGGGGCCAGGAGTAGTAAACTCAGACACAAAATCGGTTTGAAGACCCGGTCATTAGGCTTCATGTCTTTTCCTCTCGGACAAAATCATCTCAAAAAACAGCAAGATCAGCGCGAGGATCAAAAAGTATTGGTAATTTTCCTCGTATTCATAACTTTTTTCTTTCTTGAGGCCTTTTTGCGACATATTCCGTATTTCATTTGAAAGGCTTTCAATCTCAAATTCGCCGCCAGATGAGCGGTAATAAGCGCCCCCCGTTTCTTCGGCTATTTTTTTCAGGAGTCGCTCATCAAGCTTGGAAATCACGACCTGGCCCTGCCGGTCTTTCTTGACGCCTTCGCCGGCGAACTCTCCAGGGATCGTGCCACCATCCTGCGTCCCGATGCCGATCGTAAAGATCCTCACTCCGGCCTCTTTGGCTTTTTTTACCGCCTCAAGCGGGTTGGAACCTTGATCCTCCCCATCGGTTAGAAGGATCAGCGCTTTGTATTCTTTTTCCTTTTCAGCGAAAGCCTGAGTCGCGACACGGATAGCGGCGCCGAGTATCGTGCCGGGCGTTGGAATAAGATTTGGGTTTAAAGTGGTTAAAAATAATTTGACCGCGCTGCGGTCCAGCGTCAGCGGACATTGAATGAAGGCTTCGCCCGCGAACGCCACGATGCCGATACGATCCTGTTTCAAATGATCGATCAGCGAAGAAAGCTCAAGCTTCGCCTTATCCAAACGGCTCGGCTGGATGTCTTTCGCGAGCATACTCCGTGACACATCCACCGCGATCATCACATCGACTCCTTTGCGCTCAACCGTTATTTCTTTCGTCCTGAAATGCGGCTGGCCGAGAGCCAGGATCATGAAAAAAATCGTAAATAATAGAAGGGCTCTCTTGGTCCACCGTTTCGAGATATTTAATGAGGCGATCAGCCTCTGAACGAGGACCACGTCGCCAAAATGCCGCATCTGCTTTTTTCGACGCCAGGACGAGATATAAAAAATACCCACCACGAGCGGTAAAACCCAAAGCCATTGAAAATTTTTGGGGGAGCCCCATTCGATCATGGCAATTTTACCCTCACCAGGTTCACCCACAAGATCTCAAATAAGATCAGGCCTAGCGCAGGCCAAAGAAACCAAAAATATTTTTCCTCATAATGAGTATACTGCTCCACGGTGATTTCCGTTTTTTCAAGTCTGTCAATTTGGTCAAAAATTTCCCTGAGCGCTTTTTCGTCCTGCGCTCTGAAATACGCGCCGCCTGTTTTTTTGGCGATCGTGATCAGCGTTTTTTCATCGATCTCACTCACTACTTTAAGAAGCCTCGTGCCAAACCGCGGATCCTGGATAGGCAAAAGCGATTCCCCGTTTCTGCCGACGCCGATCGTGTAAACACGGATGCCAAATTGCTTCGCCAGATTCGCCGCGGTGAGCGGATCAATCTCCCCCGAATTATTAATGCCGTCCGTCAATAAAATGACTACCTTGCTTTTTGCCTCGGAATCCTTCAGACGGCTTACCGCGGTGGCCAGGCCCAGCCCGATTGCAGTCCCATCCTCCACCATGCCAAGCTGGACACGATCGAGCAGTGTCAGCATCGCGCTTCGATCCACCGTGAGCGGGCATTGCGTGATACTCTGCGAGGCGAATACCACCAGACCAATGCGGTCATGCCGGCGCCCTTCTACAAACCGTCTAGCTTCCAGTTTCGCGGCGACGAGACGATTGTCCGGATGAAAATCAAGCGTTGCCATGCTGCCTGAAATATCCAGCGCGATCATAATATCCACGACGTACTCGGTCGTTTTTTCCTCCCCGGTGCCGGTTTGCGGCCTTGCAAGTGCTAAAATCAAAAAAATAAAAGTAAGCAACCTCACCAATGCGGGAAAAAAGCGGTTCATAACCACTCGTTTTGCTCCGGCCCGCCGCACAAGCTGGATATTGGAAAATTTTAACGCCGCCTCTTTGCCAATCTTGTTCCGCAGGTAAAGAAAAAAAAGCAGGAACGCCGGGATTAAAAATAGAAAATAGACAAGATTCGAGAATTTCACCCCGCCCATGAGACACCTTTTAAAAATTGTATTTCATGGGCGGGGTTCATTTTTTTAGCCCCTCTTCTTCCACAGGTTTTGTCCTGTCCACGAGGTCACGCAAAGAACCAACCAATTGGTCCGCCAGTGAGCGCGGTGGAATAAATTTAGCAAATTTCACCAGATCAGAATTCTCCAGGATTTCCTTGATTTTTTGGGCTAAATCCGATGAAAATTCTTTTTCCTTAAGGTGTTGAAGAATTTCGAAAGTTGTCAATTCAAGAGTCTCCACCTTGAATCTTCGTTCAAGATATCGCCTTAGAATATCAGCGAGCTCGCTGTAAAATTCTTTGACCTTCCCTTCGTTAAGCATCGCCTTGGCCAGCAATCGATCAAGCTCAAGCGTCGCGCGCTGATGGGGAGGCAAGAGGCTCTCAAGATCCAGCAATTTTTTGTTTTGCCGCCTTAAGAAAACTTTTACGATCAGCCAAACGGTCAAGAAAAAAGCTAACGTTCCAAGAATCAGTTCGCGTAACGCCGTCGTATCCAGCGAGAGTGGACCTTTGATCGGACGGAGTTCCGCTTTTTCCTTTGGATTTTTGATAACGCTGGAGACTTTAACGCGCAGGGGTTCTGTCCATGCCTGTCCCGGATGGCCGTCCGGGTCGGTGAAGTTTACCGGGAGCGGCGGGATCTGAAGATCCCCGAGCTGAAATACCGTGAGCTTCACTAGGAATGTCTGCTGGGCCGATGGGCCCGTCTCGCGGGGTGACGCCATTTCAACGTTTTTTATTTCGAACGGCGCAACCGGTGTTTTGAATGAAAGCGGTTTGATCGAAAAATTTCTTGGGTACTCGATCTGGATGGAGAGTTTGATCTCATCACCAATCTTGATTTGCGTGGGCCAGGCGCGGGCTTTAACATTGACCGAATCTGCCCAGGAATTATTGCCGAAAAATGTAAAAAAGAGCAGTACGCCTGTTCCCAGCACACCTCCTAATTTCGGTGCTCGGAACCTCCGAAGCTCTGCTGTGTCAATACCATTTTTTTTCATTTACCTGAATCTTCTCTCACGCACCTTAAAAAACCGGATCATAGAATTGATATAAGGCGTTCCTGTTTCAATTTCAATATGATCAAGCCCCACCGAGGAGAATATCTTGTCGCGTTCTGCTTTACGTTTCGTCCATTCATTTTTAAACCTCTCCTTGAATCCTCCGCCGGATCTTAACGTGAACATCTCGCCTGTCTCCGCATCCTGAAGCTCAATCGACCCGCTTAACGCAGGAAAATCTTTCTCGGTAGGGTCTTCCACCACGACCGCGACGATATCGTGCTTTTTAAAAGCAACCTTCAAAAGTTTTTCATAATTTTCAGAAATAAAATCCGAAAATAAAAACACCGTGGAACGCTTTTTTACCGAGTCATTTAACATCTTCAACGCGACGCTGATATCTGTTGCGCGATGCTTTGGCCTAAAAGACAGGATCTCGCGGATCACGCGCAGCACGTGCAGGCGGCCTTTCTTCGGCGGGATAAATTTTTCTATCTGATCACTGAAAACAATGAGGCCCACACGGTCATGATTTTTCACTGCCGAGAACGCCAGAAGCGCGCAGATCTCGGCGATCAATTCGGATTTGGTCGTACCCCTCGTGCCGTACTGGCCCGAGGAGCTTGCGTCGACCAAAAATATGACCGTGAGCTCGCGTTCCTCAACAAATTTTTTCGTGTAAGGATGCCCCATGCGGGCCGTGACATTCCAGTCGATGTCGCGGATATCATCCTGCGGGTCATATTCGCGGACTTCGTCAAACTCCATGCCGCGGCCTTTGAACACGCTGTGATATTCGCCGGCAAATACGGTATTGACGAGCCTTGATGTGGTGATTTCAATAAAGCGTATTTTTTTTAGAAGTTCTTTCGGGATCACCCCACCACCTCCTTTTTCGCGCCATCATGCCTTCGAACCACATGGCGCGAGGGTTCGCCAGAGGCGAATCCAGCGATTCGGAAAATCGGAAAGGAGATGGTGGGGTCAAGGGACTTCGATCTCATCAAAGATTCTTTTCACGATATCTTCAGAGGTCAACTGCTCCGCTTCCGCCTCGTACGTCACGATCACGCGGTGCCTCAAAATATCCATGCCGATCGCCTTCACGTCATCAGGGATCACGTACCCGCGGCCTTTCATGAACGCGGTGGCCTTGGAGGCAATATTGAGGTAGATCGTCGCGCGGGGTGACGCGCCATACATGATGAGCCCTTTCATATTTTTGATCTTGTAGGCTTCGGGATCGCGCGTAGCGCAAATAATATTGACGATATAATTCCTAATCTTTTCGTCGATATAAATGTTCCGCACCACTCCGCGTGCCCTCAATATATCCTCAGGGCTGACGACCGGGTTGACCTTAACAACCGGGGTACCCGCCATTCGGTCCATGATTTCAGTCTCTTCGGCCTTGGTGGGGTAGGTGATTTTTAGTTTTAGCATAAAGCGGTCTATCTGCGCTTCCGGTAAAGGATACGTGCCTTCCTGCTCGATCGGGTTCTGAGTCGCCATAACCATAAAAGGCTCTTCCAGGCGATAGGTTTGGCCGCCGAGCGTGATCTGCCGCTCCTGCATCGCCTCTAGAAGCGCGCTTTGGACTTTTGCAGGAGCGCGGTTGATCTCGTCTGCCAGAATAATATTTGAGAAAAGCGGACCCTTCTTTGTGGTGAATTCCCCGGTCTTGGGATTATAGATCAGAGTGCCTAAAAGGTCCGCCGGCAAAAGATCAGGCGTGAACTGAATTCTCTGGAAATGGGTATTGATCGCCTGGGCCAATGTTTTCACTGAAAGCGTTTTCGCCAAACCCGGCACGCCTTCGAGAAGCACGTGCCCATCCGCCAGAAGACTGATCAATAAACGCTCGACAAGATAATTCTGTCCCACAATGACCTTGCCAATTTCCGACTGGAGCGCGCGCACCGTGGAGCTTTCCTTCGCCACCTGTTCAGCCACTTGTTTAACATCTACGTTCATTTGGACAACCTCCGTTGGTTAGTTATGTTAAAACTTTAAATGATTTCTGGCCAAAAATGCAATCATTCACAAAAATCCTGAACTCATAGTCGCCGGGGTTCTCAAATTTGACCGACATCAAATTGAACACGAGCTCACAGTCTCGCGACTTATCCTGGACCCGAAATTCTTTGATCACAGCGCGGTTCAGCGATTTGCCCTGCGTAAGATCTACGAGCTCCAGCATGAAGTCAAAGACCCCCTCGATCTCCCTGAATTGCACATAAATGCTCATCGACGGGTGCGTGGTCGGAAAATTACTGCCTTTGATACGGTCAAAAAGACCTATCAACGTTCGCTTATGGGTTCCCTCCTCCACGATCGTCTGGTCACAGAGAAGCATTGCTTTTAAGATCGGTTTGATCGGCACCTAGGCCTCCGTGATCTTGTTAGAAAGCTCGTTTTTATCATCGGGATTTACAGGAAAATAGGTTTTTAGTTTATCCCCGACGCTCAAAATGCCTGCAACAATCCCTTCCTTTATTTGGTACTTCGAAAAATACGACTCCATTTTATCACGTGCCTCGCTCCAATACGAACCACCCACTTGGTGGTGAATGCCGCTGTCTCCCAGGATCGCGAAGTACCGGCTCTCCAGCGCGATAAAAATAAGTACCGCGTTCCTATGCCGCGTACGATGCATCTTGAGCCGGTGAAAAATTTTTTGAGCCTCCTGCAATACGTCGCCTTCACACTTTTTATGAATTTGGACACGTATCTCACCGCTCGTCATCCGCTCGGCCTCCGCGATCGCGGCGATGATTTCTTTTCTATCTTTTTTTGTTAAATGTTTATCGAGAAAACCTACCATCGGCCGCTCGCTCCTCCGCCGCCAAAGCTACCTCCTCCGCCGCCGCTGAAGCCGCCTCCACCAAAGCCGCCCGAAGAAAATCCTCCGCCGCCCCAATAACCGCCCCCGCGGCTGGTAAACGTAGTCCCTAAATTGGCAGCTATAAATAATTGCCGCAGGATGGCGAGCACCAATACCGCAACTAATCCGATCACAACTCCCGTAGGAAAACCAAAAATCAAGACACTCACCGCCACCACGGCGACATAACATACCAATGGTAACGTAAGATATAATATCAACAAAACGAATAAGAGCCCGCTATGTTTTTGAATCGGGTCGTTCGCTGGCTGATCCGTCGCTTTGTACTCGCCTTTGGTTGCCTGCATGATCGCCTGCACCGCATCCGACACGCCTTGATCATAATTCCCCTCACGAAACGCCGGCGTGATCTCATGACGGATAATTTGGCTCGCGATGATATCCGGCAGGGCGCCTTCAAGGCCGTAGCCAACCTCGATCCGGACTTTGTGGTCCTCTTTAAAAATCAGCAGAATAATTCCATTGTTATTTTTTTTAGAACCAATCTTCCATTTTTCCGCGAGCCGGATTGAAAAATCCTCCAACGATTCGCCGTCTAAACTCGGGAAAATAGCGACGACCAATTGGGTCGACGTAGCCTTTTCAAAATCCGTTAAAGTGTTCTCGATCTGGCCGCGCGTGTTTTCAGAAAGAAGGTGCGCGTAGTCATTGACGTAGGCTTGGGGCTTTTCGGGAATTTGGAGAGCGTAAACTAATGGCGAAATAAAGAGGCTTACGCATAATAGAAGCAGCGTTATTCCTCCCTTCAGAGGATTTTTGTTCGCATAAATGCTCTGTAAATGGTGGGGACACCCCTCGCCAAAAAAGCAAGCATGCTCCCCTAAGGTCGCATGCGGCTTTTTTGGGCGGCTCCCCTGACCATTTACTTCACATTTATGATCGCTCACAAAAAATCCAAGCCGGTCGGAAAAACACTGCTTCTATTAAAATTGGACCTTCGGCGCGCGGCTGGCAGATTCTTCCGCCTTGAAATACTCCTTCGTCTTAAATCCAAAAATACCGCCAATCACGTTGGTCGGAAACTGGCGAAGTCTCGTGTTAAAACCTTGGGCGGCTTCATTGAAACGCCCGCGCTCAACGGATATCCGGTTCTCGGTCCCCTCAAGTTGCGCCTGCAGCGACAGGAAATTTTCATTGGCCTTCAAGTCCGGATATTTTTCCACGACCACCATCAAGCGGCTGAGCGCCGAGCTTAAAGCGGTCTGTGATTCCTGAAACTGCGCGAACTTTTGAGGATCATTAAAAACCCCCGGAGTGATCGATCCAGCCGCTTTCGCGCGGGCCTCGGTCACTTCAACAAAAGTAGATTTTTCATGCGCGGCGTAGCCTTTAACCGTCTCCACAAGATTTGGAATAAGATCCAGCCTTCGCTGATAAACATTTTCCACTTGTGCCCACGCCTGATTGACCTGTTCATCCGCTTTCACGAGGCCATTATAAGTCCCGCCAAAAAGCATCAATCCTAAACCCATGATACCAAGAACTACCAAAAGTACGATCAGACCCTTTTTCATCACTGATATCCTCCGTCTTTAAATATTTTTACATCTGCGCTATGGCTTCCTGGATAAAAGGTAAAATGGCCTCCGCCTCTTCCTTCAAAAGCCTTCCCAACTTTGAAAATCTCGGTTCGCCTTCAGGTCCGATGTTTTCCCTTGAGATCTGTAGTTTCTTTTGGCCGTTGTTATAGGAGTAAACACTGACTGAGATCTTCGTCCCTTCGCCTTCCCAAGATTTCGTGAACGACTGCTTATCCAAACTGCTGTCATATGGCATGAACTTTTTCTCCTATGGTTTTTTCAGTCAAACTCTCTTTGAAGGGCGCGCGGTCTCGCGCCTCTTTCGGCCCTCTTCGTAGCGCCGTTTATCTTCTGCCGTTTCTGGCACAAGCCGGGGCACTTCCTTGGGCCGTCCTTGGTCATCCAGACAAACCATCGTGAAATAACAGGAATTGGTGTGCCGTTTCTTGCTGCTCTTTAAATCTTCAGCAAATATCTTGATACCGATCTCCATCGAGCTTCGGCCGGTGAAATTGACCGCTGCCAAAAATGTCACCAATTCCCCGATCCGTATTGGCTCACGAAAGTCCACGCGGTCCACCGCGGCGGTCACACAGTTGGGACCGGCATGCCGTGCCGCGCAAACATAGGCGACGCCGTCTGCAATCGACAAGATCGTGCCGCCATAAACCATGCCGGCAAGATTGGCGTGCTGAGGAAGCATCAATTGGCTCATTTCCGTTCTGGACTCGGTAACTTTCTTTTCCGACATTTCTTAAAAACCTCCGCGCTAAAACTAAGTGTATTATAATACACCAACCGCTTAAAATTTACTGATAAAAGAAATCATCCGTCCGGCAGCCTCTTTTTCTTTGCGGGACGAATAAAAGTCCTCATTCTCGGAGACCGTACATAGTTCCAAATCAACAATTCTTCCCCTTAAAACGCCCGCCTCGAGCAGTTGCCTTGTATTTTCTCCGGCAAGGTCAAAATACAATTTACCTTTTTTTCTATGCAACGAAGCACTAAAATGATCCGTAAATTCTTCGCCTACTTCGTAATGATTTTTCCCTACCCGGGGTCCAAGGATCACGTGAATGTCGGATACACTACAGCCGGATCTTTCTCGGATCGCTTCAAGCGCCTTTTTCACGATCTTTTTTTCAGTTCCCCTCCAACCGGCATGCACGAGCCCGATCCACTGAATCTCCTCTTTGCCGGCAGCAAAAAAAACCGGGAGGCAATCCGCCGTAAAAACGAGCAGCGTCACGTGCTTAAGATTCGTCAGAATACCGTCGGACTCCGGAATATGAATAAATCGTTCTTCTTTCAATTCATGCGCATCATCCAAGATCGCGATACGATCTTTATGGACCTGACCCAAATAAACGAATTTTGAACCGGGTGTCATGCCATGAGCCAAAAGAACACGGCTTTCAAAAAATAGTTTTTGAAATTGCGTTTGGTTCGGGCCAGTGGACAGATCTTCTGTTTTCCTTAAAACAAGCGGAAAATGCCTTGTCGTAAACCCCGCGTGGACTTTTAGTTTCTTCCAATGTTCAAGATAAACGATCTCTTTTTTTGAAAATTTCCTTAAAACTCTCCTCTTCAGACGCGCCGCAAAAGCCGGGGCGATCAACGAGAGCCCCAGAAAGATAAACACCCATCCCGGCAGGATCGGTAAAATCAGGCCGATCACGCCGATCAGAATAAGCACTATTCCGGCAAAAACAAAAAGTATCCTCTTCATTTTTTATTGGTTATCGACGGACGAGAATGGCAGATCAAGCACGGGATAGGATTTCGCGTCTTTATAATCGAAATGCCACCATTCAGTGCTAATACCGTGAAAACCTTCTTTGGCCATTTCATCCTCAAGCATTTGCCTGTTTCGGCGTTCCTCCACGGTACCGCCGACGTAATCACGGTGCGAGCGCTCGGAGAATTCGTCATAAGCGGACGGCATCGGAAGCTCTTTGCCATTGGCGTCGACGAGCGTCAGATCCACCGCGGCGCCTCGGTTATGGTTTGAGCCTTTGGCGGGATTTGCCACATATCCTTCAACGGGAAACTTCGCCCACATTTTCTTCTGCACCGACAGTGGACGATAGCCATCAAATATCTTCAGACCCAAGCCCCGCTTCTCCAAGCTTTCTTGCACACGTGAGATCCTCTCGACCACCTCACGCAGCAATAAACACCGCGCCGCGGGATAGAGTGTCTCATGAGTAAAGTTGTCAGGCGTCGCGTAGCGGATCTCCAAACGGATACGCGGGTTAATTTTTTGGATATCAACCAAGGGATTTTCCTCGCAAAATAAAAACCCTTGCGACAAAAAAATAAAACATGCCGCAAGGGTAAATGGTAAACAGTTCTTTTTAATTATTTTACCGCTCCCGCCTTTCGGGCGTCATAGCGCTCCCTCTGTTCTTTGAAAAACGGCACTGGATTCAGATTTTTGAAAAATTTGCACGCGCTCGAACCTGAGCCGCCAAGCCCTGAACGCTCTCCCTCTTTTTCCCAGAAACCAGGAGCTTTTTTCTCACCGGATGAAGCAACGGTTTTCATCGTCTCCCGCTCGTGCCGTTGTTTTTCCTTGATCTCCTTCATTTCCTTCACATGAGCCTGTTTGGCTTCATCCGGGGTCATCGCATGCGAGACACCCAAAAACGTGAAACACATCAGAAATAATACTCCTACCGCTATTTTTTTCATTTTATTAGTCCTCTCCTAGTTAGCTTGCTGATACGGTCCTCATTTAAAAAAATTCCTTGCGTTTTGTTTTCCGGTGATCTCCTTATAATCTTCGTAATCAATAAAAGTCAAATCCGGACGGCGGTCCTTGATCCGTTTGACCGTGCCACCGCGGCCGCCGTCAAGTTTCCCGGTTTTACGTGAAGCAATAAACCGGAAATCTGTCCCACATTTGGGGCAGTTGCGCGTTTGGCTGTAATCAATCCCGAGCTCACGGCAATTGGCGCAATCGGCCGTCACATCGCCGACGATCATCAAGTGCTTCGTCAACCCTTCGACATCACAGTTCTGCCATACACGGATGTAAAATGACATTAGAAAAGACTCGTCGGAAAAGAACTCTCTTCTTTCTTCTGTTCCTTTAGATCCTTCAACGCGTGACCCCAATCAACCAGGACCTCGTGAGTCTGGTAATCACGGTTTGAGATAAAAAGAATTTTTCCGTGCTTCAGGCCGTATTCATAAATGTCTTTTGTGATCCGCACATCATCCATGCAATATTTTTTTAACTCGTCGATCTTCCCATCCTTATAGAGCTGGATCGCGTCCCAACCGGTGCCGGATTTTGAGGTCTGAAGCGTCGCCTGCGCCAGGCTTTGAAGGCTGATGCGATGGCCGCGTACTTTTTCAAATTCGACCAAAAGATCCAATAGAGGAAAATTCTTGATCGGCGTCATAAAATAAGGCGCCAGAACCTCCAAGTCAAAATCACGGATGTTGAAGCCGACGATCAGGTCCGCCTGCTTCATGATTTCCTCCAGCTTCAGCATTTCTTTTTCCTCGAACGACAGATACGAGTCGGTCTTTGAGTCGTAAAGGCACGCCACCGAAACTTTCAGAAGGTGAAGCTTCTTTCGGTCCACCTCATGAAAGCCTTTTTGTGTCTCGATATCGAGAACCATGAAACGTCCGTTGGAAAGATTGTCTGTCATTAGATAGTCACGGCACCCGTGGACGCGGATGACACTAATTTTGAATACTTCGCCAAAACGCCGGTATTGATTTTAGGTTTGTAAACTTTCAATTTTTTGAGCCGCGCGGCGATCTCTTTGGCGCCAAGCTCGACGCTCAAAAGCTCTTTCTTGGGATCAATCACGATCCTATCGCCGTTTTTCAGAGCGGCGATCGGCCCGCGCACCGCCGCTTCGGGCGCCACATGTCCCACCATAAAACCATGGGATCCTCCGGAAAACCTTCCATCCGTGACGAGCGCCACCGAATCTCCGAGTCCTTCGCCGATCAGGGCGGCAGTCACGGAAAGCATTTCTCTCATGCCGGGCCCCCCTTTCGGGCCCTCGTAGCGGATCACGATCACGTCATTCTTTTTTATTTTTTTCCCGATGATCGCCTGAAATGCCTCTTCCTCCGAATCAAAAATCTTCGCGGGCCCGCGGTGATAAAAAACTTTGAGCCCGCTGATCTTGGCGACAGCACCTTCCGGCGCGAGATTTCCCTTTAAAATCACCATTGGACCCGTGGGATGCAGCGGCTTGGATAAAGGGCGCACGATGTCCGTATCGGAAGTCGCACTTACCTCTTTTAAATTCTCGCTGATGGTTTTGCCGGTCACGGTAAGGCAATCGCCGTGGATGAGCTTTGCCTCCAGAAGAAGCTTCATGACGCCGGGCACGCCGCCGACCTTATTCAGGTCCGACATCACATATTTGCCGCTGGGCTTTAAATTCGCCAGATGCGGCACTTTCTTGGCGACGCGGTTAAAATCGTCTATTTTCAAAGGAACGCGCGCTTCTTTCGCGATCGCGATCAAGTGCAGCACCGCGTTCGTCGAGCCGCCGAGCGCCATCACAACGGCGATCGCGTTTTCAAACGCCTTTTTGGTCAGAATGTCCCGCGGTTTTATATTTTTTTCGATCAGTTTGACGACCGCTTCGCCGGCGCGTTTCGTGCTCTCCTTTTTCTCATCGCTTTCGGCGTCTTGCGAGGACGTGAAAGGGAGACTCATGCCAAACGCCTCGATGGCCGAGGCCATCGTGTTGGCCGTGTACATTCCTCCGCAAGAACCGGCGCCCGGACAGGCGTTGCATTCAATTCCTTTAAACTGTTTGGAACTTATTTTTTTCGCATCGTATTGGCCCACCGCTTCAAAAATACTGATAATATCAATGTCCTTGCCTTCGAACTTACCCGGCTTAATGGTTCCGCCGTAGACAAAAATGCCCGGGATGTTCATTCGTGCCATCGCCATAAGACAACCCGGCATATTTTTATCACAGCCACCAATACCGACCACGCCGTCAAATCGCTGGCCGCTGCAGACTGTTTCGATCGAATCCGCAATGACTTCGCGGCTCACAAGAGAATATTTCATTCCCTCGGTGCCCATTGATATCCCATCGGCAACAGTAATCGTACCAAAAGTCAGCGGCATACCGCTGGCACTTTTGACTCCTTTATCGGCCTGACGCGCGAGTTCATCGATGTGCATATTGCAAGGCGTCAAATTGCTCCAAGTGCTTGCAATACCAACAATTGGCTTCTCAAAATCCTCATCTTTGAAACCAACAGCGCGCAACATAGCACGGTTGGGAGCGCGCCTGTCCCCTTGTGTGATCATAGCGCTTCTTTTATTGAGAGAACTCATCTTATCCTTTGGATTTGCCAGAATTTATAAAAAAGTGATTATAGCACTTTTGAGGGATAGTTCAAGAAATGCGGGGAAAGAGAGTTTAGGCGGCTTGTTCGGCCATTTTCATGGCAAGCCGAGCGCCCTGGATGATATTTTTGATAGGAAGACGGACGATAGGAGGCACTGCGAAAAGTAAAATGGTAATCATATCCGCTTTGCCTTGGATGGCCGATAAAAACGAATGAATTTCCTCTGACTTGATCTCCCGGCCCAAGAGTTTTCCATAAGCTTTCAAAAATAACTGCGTTGAGGAGGATGCGGGGTCGCTCAGTTCGTTTTTATTGAGCCTAGCTTCGAACAAGGACACTCTAAAAATGCCACGCAGGTTCGGAATATCTCCCCTATTTAGCGCTTGGACAATGAAATAACGGTTTCCTTCAATAAGATGAGGCTTAGATTTATCTCCGACAGCGGTAACGGTGATCCGTCTCGCATCTTTATAATCTTGGTGGACCGCCAACAACTCTTTTTCATCTTTGTAAACAAAACTGCCCATCTCTGGCGAATATTCTAACGCTTGTCTTAAGACCTCATCGACTGCCGCCGCATCACGGCCCTTCAGTAAAAATTTAGTGTGTTGGCCTAAGGGGTCTTTATGCGCGACCTGTAACTCTCTCACTAAAAGAGGGCCGATGATCGCTTCAAAATCATTGTCTTCATTTTTAAAGCCGGTTAGATCAATTTCTTCTATGACCTTCGTTTCACTAATCAATAAAAGCTCCTCGCCTTTTAAGATATCCGTTTGCTTGTAGGCCTCATTCAAAGCTAATTGTAAGTCGGACATGGACAAAGTAACTTCGTATTCTGCGCCCTGCGATACGAGAGCGGCTTTTCTGAAATTCTTGATCTCTATTGGCTGATCCGCAAAACCATAAATCATCAAAACATTTTTATCCTTATCCATCGCCACTTCCAATACCCTTGATTGCAAGGCGATGCGACCCGTTTGTCGTGTCGCGTCATACACTTTAGCAACAAAAGTGATGACCGCCTCTTTGGTAATGGGTGCTTCTTCATACACTGCTCGCTCTACGCTTGCCCTAAGCGCCGTCAAAGGGGTATTCGCTGATGTTTCCGCCAGCCGCGCGCCGGAGGGTTTGCGATTCACAAATACAGTTCTTCCATAATGATGATATGCCGGTTCGAATCCTACGTGAATCAAGGCCCCACTCAAATGGGGGTTATAGACATTTAAGTAAAGTCTTCCGGCCGGTCTCAACACTCGCGCCATTTCGAAGGCGGATTTGGAATAAAATTCCTGGATATTCATCCCCGTATGAAATTGAATTTGAGAGATATAAAAGGGATCGAAAAACTGGACCAAAACAATGTCATCGAACGAATTGTCTTCAAATGGAATGGCTTCGACAACGCCATGTTTATATTTGGGGTCCTGATTGTCCTCCGGAATTTGAGGGTCTAAGCCGACCACATCGATGCCGCGGTCCGCAAACGCGGTAACGATATTTTCTTCCTTTAACCCCGTTTTGATTCCAAGATGTTTTAGGGCCGCTAAAGCCCGTTCGGGTGACAAACGGGCCAAAAGGTAGAAAAGATCATTTCCGATGATGTCCAGGGCCTCTTTGCTTTCGAGCCCGATATTCAAAACTCTGCGGCCTTTAAAATATTTCTTAAAAATGTCCTGTTCCGGCGATCCGGCAAGTTCCCGAAACTTATTTTGTCTGTCCAAAGAATCCAGCATGTATTCAAGCAGAATGACGTGGCGCGAAGAACTTGCCCCCAGCCGCGCGCCTTGATTTTTGGACTGTACAGACCTCTTGTGAGCAAAAATTTCCACCACATTATCATCATGCCCCCAACGGTCGGAAACTTTTAGGCTATCAATTTCAAAACCTGCTTTTTGAATATCTTCGCGCCATTTTGCATCCGCAAAATCATTGTGGGATTGTTCAATAAGTATCATTTGGCTATTGGGATTCAATTTGGCCGATAAGTCGAATAAAAACCTCTCGCGCATCACAGGAGGCAAAAATTTAACGCTGTGATTAGAAAAAACGACGTCAGCTTGGAAGTTTAACGAATTAATATCCGAGAATCTCCATTGAATAAATTCGATGCCAGATCCCAAACGTTTGGCGTTTTCACGAGCAGCTTGAATCATTTTTTCAGAAGCGTCTATGGCAATGACATGAGAAGCTCCCATTTTTTTCAGAGTAATAGCGTCAATTCCATCTTCAGTGCCCAGCACCAATATTCGTTTTCCGGATACATCTATATGCGATTCTTTTAACCAATGCTCTAAATAGGCGGAACGACCGCTGGCTTGTTTTTCCGTAAAATTTCGCGCGTGAATTCTGGGATCGTCATATTTACTGTTTATCCAAATGACCGTTTGGTTCTCATACCATGTGCCATAGGCCTCCCACCAAATGATGTCTCTTGCTTTTTTATTTAGATGGCGCAGACGGGATAAATTGAAAATTGGTTTTCCATTAGTGCTTAAGGCCCAACTGGTTTCAATATTTGACACGAATTGAGGCTCCGGTACACGCCACTTTTCCCAATCGTTCACGTAAGTACGGTTCACAAAAACCATAAGATCTCGGCGATTGTTCTCAAAATTTCTGAAAATTGTTTCATCTCGAGATTTGGCCGCCAGCCGCGCGCCGGCCTCGGACGAGATTGGTTTGATCGTCACGCCGTTGACGATATCTAGTTTGAAATCCTCCGGGATCTCGATAGGTGTCAAAGGTGGGCGGCCAAGCCGCTGCTCAAGGGCGCGCGCCAACGTATAGACGGTGAAGCGTTCGACGCTTTCCTTGGCGGGTCCGGTCGTTGCGCCGATGTGATTGACAAAGTGCCAAAGCTTGGAATCTTTCGGATACTCATCAAGGGCCTGTTGAACTTCAGGGAGGATCTTGCCTTTCCTGGCCTTGTCCGCATCTTCAAAAAGCGGAATGCCCTGCTCCCAGAGATGACGCCGGGCAGAAAGATCGAGGGACTTAAAACGGGCGGTATTGATGATGAACTGCAGATCGGTGTTTTCCAAGATATCCTTCTCTGTGACTGCCGCCTCGCTCGTGCCCGGCTGATGCATGGACAAAATATTTGAAGTCTTCAATAACTCTTCCCGCTTCATGGGAATGACATCGAGCAACTCCGCTTGAGCCACTCTCTCCGGATCACCCGCGTCAAGACTGGGAGAAGTCGCCACAACCTCAAAATTGATTTTTAATTTTGCCTTTATATCCTTCAGGCGTCTGGCAAAGGCCTGCGCCACGGGTCCGAAACCAACAAGGCCGATCCGTTTGCCTTCGAGTTTTTTCAAAAGACTGATCGCCTGCTCGCTTGAAGTCGCATGAAAGAGCGCTTCCACTTCGTCTTCATTCATCTCGCCGCGGCCGCCCGCGATCGAATCTTTCACCGCTGCTTTGTAATCTTCCGGCGTGATCCCCGCGATATCTTTCCATTCGGGGTCGGCGGACCAGTCAGTAGACGCCGCCGGAAGTTCCATGGCACCTAAACCATCGATCAAAAATTGCACGCCAAGATAGGAAACAGGGGGAGCGCTTCCGCCGGAACGCATGAGCGGGATGTTTTCCGCCCGCGTGGCCTCGTTGCTCACGTTCTCGGTGCCCATCCCTGAGCGGATAATACCGGCGAAACCAAACTCCGGATTGGCCGCCCACTTGACAAACTCGGGATCTCCAAATAGTACTGTGTCCGATCGAATAATCGTGAAAGCGGGATGATAAGTTGCGATCAGGCGTCTTAAATCCGCTTCGTTTTTTCCGAGACCGATCTCTTCGATCACTTCCACATCGCTGCCGAAAGCGGCTGCCACCGCTTTATAGGCGTCCATGGATTTTTGTTTTCCGGCGGGCATGTCAGCAATCAGGATACGCGTTTCCCCTGCCAGCCGCGCGCCAGCTATGTTAAAATTATCGGACGCGGGAGTTGAAATGGGGCGCAAGCGGTCTTCATCGTCATAGGGGAAAAAATCCGCTACGATGCCTTTCTTATGGTTTTCCTTCATGGCATTCCAATAGGTGTCTTTCAATAGGTCTGCATGGACCGCCTTGAATTCGTCTATGAAATAGGGTGAGAGATGCTTCATGGTTTCTATTTCAATAAAATCTGGTACGAACCAGTTTGTCTCGTCTGGCACAGTGAACCAATCTTCCAGATTCAGAAGTTGGTCCGGGTCGTCATCCGGCCAGAGAGGTATCGACCTGAAATTCATTTCTAATAGATCCCGCACATGATCAAAATCGTATAGAACGATTTGTTCTGAAGAAGTGACGCCAAAATTCTTGAAATCGAACTCGCCCGTATAAACACCGGCCGCGGCCAGGTCTTTTAGAGCGTAGCCAAAATCAACCAGCGCTTTCGTTTTGTCTCTGTCCGTTCTTCCAGGCGCGTTCCAATACACATCTAAAGGAGTCACCTGCCTTTGAACATAAACGTGCTTCAACAAAACGACATCGCCTTGCACAACAACCATTTTCGGCGCTTTCTCGATTAAGTGCGCCAAGAGCTCCTCGGAAAAGCTCGCCCTCGGCACCGAAAGATTGCGGAAGGACATCGCATCAAGCATTCTACCCACCCGATCCTTTTCATGGACCTTTTGGTACTGTTGGATCGTGAAATCATAGGTCTGCCGGTAAGGATCTATTTTCTCGGACTCGTCTTTCATGATCTTGAAGACATACGGAAAATATCCATTGAGAGTGAGAACCTCCATGACCCTTCCTCTTGTTCCTGGAGCAAACTCGAATTTCGTACCGGGCAGGTTGAGATTCTCATTAAAAGCTTTTCTAAATTCTATCTTTGCCAGCGTCTCAAAGCCTATGGACGAATAAATATCCGATAGAGGCCGACTAGGCAATATAGATTTCAAATAGGAGGCAAGTTCACGGTGATATTCGGTTTCCACATGAAAATTTGAACGAACATAACTAAAGATGCGTCCTACTTCTTCTTCTCCGACAAGAACGGCATCCGCATGGACGCCGTTTTCAGGATTTAAAAACGGGATCGCTACGCCAATATACTCATGTTCTGTCCGGACCCTTCCGACAAGATACGCGCCTTTGTTACGATATAAAATATTCGGATAAAATTCGATCTCATACTTTCTTGAAACGCCATAGAGGTTGAGTTTGGCTTCTAACTTCCGCGACACCAATTGAACGTCCGCGTTAAAATCGGCGAACAAACCTTTGAATGGAAGGTCTTCAAGAATATTACGTACAAGCAGATCTATCGGCTCACTCATGTCTTTTTGATAGGTGTGATAAAAATTAGTTGGAAGACCGAAATTGACAAGATCTTCATCGCTGGAGTAATCGATAGAAATATTTTCTTTGGCAAATATACGGCGCATCACGGAATAGAAGAAAATAAGCGCCAGATCTCTATCGTAGCGGCCTTTTATCATGGAAAGATACCTCTTTTTTACGCTTTCCCATACACGCAGATCCTTTGCGCGACTCGATAGCTGTTTATTTATCTGACTTTCTACATGGTTCATCGTTTCTCGATAAGACCCAAGTCTCTCATGGGCATCTTTTAACACTTCAGTCCATTCACGATTCTTAAAACGTGATTCGGAACGTCCTGTGATCTCTTTAAATTTAGAATAATAGGCCTCATAATCCGTAAGAAGCTGTTTAGCAACGGCATCAGAATTGATCGCCAGCCGCGCGCCAAGCCCGCCGAGGGGCGGGTTGGGTGCTTGATCGTCGTTCGTCTTGGATCGCCTCCCACGTCGAGAGTTCCAAATTTCAAGCAGAAGTTGACCGTCCGATTTTCCTCTGCGCGTATCCCATGGCGTCAGGTTGTTCCCTGCCACATAAAGATTGAGCACTGCCAATATCGCATGCAGCGACGATTCATAGGCAATGGCAGGTACCAGTAGCATCAAACCAAGCACCAAATTGATCCCAGGCCCGGAGATGATCATGATCGCATCTTTTTTGACGTCGTCGACGCTGCTCGTGGCTACTAAAGGAAGGAAATAATTTCTTTTATCCAGCAGAATTCGAGGCTTATACGAAAAAACTTTAGCGGGAACATAATGGCCCATCTCGTGCATCCAAAAAGTAAAAATATACTGTGACAATACAAATATCACGCCGATGGGAACGTCAACGATAGGATTTTTCTGAAAAATCGCCTGCACGGCCATTATCGAGTAAAAATCTATGAGTGCGCCGAACGCAGTCAACGCGGTCAAAGCCGACCATAGTTTCTTGATCGCCAGCCGCGCGCCGAAACTGAGGTTAGAGGAAAGAGGTGAGAGGTGAGAGAATAAAGCTTTTGTTTTTCCTCTATCCTCTTCCCTCTTACCTCTTACCTGATTTTCCGCCAGCCGCGCGCCGAATTTTTTATCTGACCCATCTTTAATCGCCGGCCCCAAACGGACTTGAAATCCGGGATTCTCCTGCAATCTCATCAAATCTTCAAAAAGGTCCTCACGACTCACGGCGACACCATCAATCACGGTGTCATCGACAGAGTACACTCCGATCGCAACATCGACCTGACCTTTTGGATAGCTCTTTTTAGGATGCAGAAGTTGTTCCAACCCGATTTCGACGCCTTTCCGACCCATCCCGGGTTGCACCACGAGCTTGGTTACTCTTTTGGCTTGCGCATTGGATACTCTTTCGAAATATTTAACGGCTGCCTCCTGATCCAGATGTGCTGGAACATCGGCCATACCTGAACTGCGCATATGTACAACTGTATTGCCGACACGCAATAATTCGACGGGTTCTGAAGTTTCTTTGACGGTTTTTATTAAAAACGCTTGCATGACAGATACGGGATCACTTTGATGAACCTTCTTTGGCCCTCCGACCATCGCCGGAGACACCCAAAGGATTTGTTCATCTATGTTTAAACGGTATTTGCCGGTCCCCAGAACTTTCAAGTTTTGTTCAACATAATTCCGAATGGCAACCACATCCCTGTCTTCTTCCGGCAATAAAGCAGCCACCATCTCAATGGCTTCATTGATGTCGCCCGTCTCGTGGACAAGCGTGAACGGCTCAACTTCCACTGAATGACCCCAGTGACGCAATTGATACTCCATATTGGTCTTGGTGCCTTTGTGAATGACTCTATGTTTCTTCATCAACCTTGTCCTGACTTCCACATTATTACCCGGTTTGATTTCGTTCGAATTGAGCACGAGGATCAAGAACCCTCCATCCTTGATCATGACCAACACTTCGTTCAGGAGTTCATCTCGCTCTTTCAGAGGAAAATACAGGGAGAGACTATGGGACATCAGAACGGCATCCAAAAACCGCTCTTTCGGCATCGATCTCATCAACTGAAAGAAATCCCCTTTTTCCACGACAAGACCGGGGATATGACGCCGATGGAGTTCGGCGACACTCGCCGTACTTTTCTCAACGGCGTAAATCCTTTCGAATAGAGACGCCATGCTTCCGGTCAATTCTCCCGTACCTGCACCAATATCCATCGCCGTTCGGCCGCGTATCCCGCCTCCCAATCGAGCTGTCAGGCCTGAAATTAACCGAGCCTTAATTTCTTGTTTTTCCAAGGTTCTGAATCTGGCTTGAGCACGACCGACATTAATGGATGACCAACGCGAATATTGATCATCATCCGCCAGCCGCGCGCCGGCGGTTTTGAACTCCCAAATCAAAGCGGATTTTTTAAGCACCTTCTGATTAGCCTGCCAAACATCGGATTGCCAGAATCCCCGATTTTCCAAAGCGGCATACGCCTCTTCGGACATGAAAACTGTCAGCGCTGTGTCCCCATCATCATTGATACTGGTGGCAAACTTAATAAATGGCTCTTGGGACAAAGGGATGTCTTCTTCGCTTTTACCGGGATTGCTTACCTCGAAGGCATTGGATAAGGACAACTTGAGTTTTTTAGTTTCCGGATCCCATAAGAAAATATTAAAATTCTTTAAATCGGTGCATACATCGCCCTTGCATTCATTCATTGCATGCATTGCCACTCGAACAATTCCTTTTTTATCTAATGCTATATTTAAGGACACTAATTGGTCGTGCCCGCGGCCTCTGATAAGGCTCCATTGTCTTGTGTTGGAAGAATCTTCGATTCTCCATAAATCAGGAAAATCCGTAAGCCCCAAAGTTTGAGAGCGAGAAATAATTTGATCGTCCGCCAGCCGCGCGCCGAAACTGAGGTTAGAGGAAAGAGGTGAGAGGTGAGAGGATAAAGCTACTGAACGGAGCGGATTAGACCAGTGAGCATAGCGGAGATTTCGTTTAAGAGGTCTAAAAGATATTGACTCTGATCTTGGGTTAGATAACCTAAATCCTTGGATAGTTGAATAAGGGTGATTACCTCGTAACAAGAGCCTTTGGATATATGAAGAAACTGGGAATACTCCTTCTTGGAATTCCTGCCCTTGCCTTCCGCTATATTCGACGGTATCGAAACCGATGCCCGCCTTAGTTGGCTTATCAGTCCGTACTGCTCTTCCCTTGGGAATTTGTTGGTTATCTGATAAATTTCTTTGGCTAGAAGCATTGATACCTGCCACACTTTCAGGCTTTCGAAGTGCTGTTGCATTTTTCACCTCATTTTGTTGTTCTTTTGTTTTTCCTCTATCCTCTTCCCCCTTACCTCTTACCTGATTTTCCACCAGCCGCGCGCCGTCCTTTGGAGTGATTTCGATAGGCGGCAGAGGGTCCGTCGGCAGATCCCAAAAAAAGACGTCCTTATTCCTGTACACAAGATACCCACCGGCAACTTCCACTTCTTTGATAAAATCGTTCATTTGGGCTGCTATCTTCTTGTAGAATTTAAACGCTTCGCCCGTGCTTTCATAGACCGCAAACGAACGTGCCCCCAACCTCTTTTCAAGCCGGGTTGCCAGACCAAACAAGGCGGTACCTACTCCGCGAAACCGTTCTCTTATCTCATCATTAACCTCAATTGCCGCAAAGAATTCAGTTCTTAATAGATTTGTATCTTTATCTAATCCGTCCGCGCTTGGAAAACCATAATCCATTCGCGCTTCACCAGGCGAGTGAACGAAGTCGGCTTTTCCAACTTTTTTATTTCCGATAAGCACCTTTATTTTGATGAGTTCATTTTGGCGGACCAATTGGAACGTGAATTTATCCCCGTTTTTTGTCAGTACTTCCGTCACGCCGCTGGTCAACAATTGATCGGCCAGGGCCTGCGCGTTCTGATCATCCGCATCCGAGAGCGGTTTTAATCGCTCCGGTTCCTGCACCAACTCAAGATAAGCGACCGGCCCCTGATCGATCCTAATCGGGATCCTACATGTCGAAATATAACCCGATGTTAAGCGAGGTAATTCATCGGACGGAATGAAATTTGCGTTTGATGATACATAGGTCATACGGTCGACCTTCCGGCTTCGTATGTGATTGGCAACGTATTCGATAGAAAATGCCTTCAGTGGAACGCTGACGAGGGTATCGAGATCGATATTGTGTTCTGACCTGTTGTTCCACGCCGTACGGAAATAGACCTCCCGTTGGCTGCCGTCGGGCATTGAGAACATAACGTAGAAATGTCTTATATCAGCACCGGCTCTGAACTTTGCAGATCCCGACCATGCGTCTCTTAGTCGGTCATAATAATCCGGCTGGGCGACCATAGAATATTTGGAGGGACTCTCCTGATTTCTATCATGGGTAGTTAATATATATTTGCCTATGACCGGGTCATGACGAACAACGGATAATATCTGACCTCGCTGACGTTCCCAATCTCTCACGTACGTCTGCAATGCGAATAGACGCAACGACTCATCTTGAGAACAAAGTTGCTCATCCACCGCCAGCCGCGCGCCGGGATTTTGATTCGAACTTGAGCCCTTGGCATCGGACAATATTTTCAGCGCTTCGTCTAGGTTAGTCGTGGCCATTTGCAAAAACGTTGCAAAAAGCGTTCGCTGAAGAACATCCGATTTCTTCCCAAGAAAATGCGCTTGAACGGCTTTGCGCTTCTGAAGAGCGAACAGCCTATGACGCAGTTTATTGAGATGGTCTACTAAAACGACGGCATCGGCATCCCTGTAGTTGTTTAACAAGCGTGAATTATTTTCGGCTTCCAGAATCGAATCGCGCAGTAAAGTGACTTCCTTAAAAACAGATCGCCTAAACCCCTTAAACCAAAATCCTTTCTTGACATGCTGAACCAACGAATAGAGATCGGCATATTTCATCCCTTCGAAGTAAGGCATGGCTAAGCGCAACGCTTCTTCTAGATTCAAACGCGCTTGGCGTATAGGACCGATCTCCGACGCCAGCCGTGCGCCGGCAGCGTCACTCCGCTTTCGTACAATGACGGCATTAGCGCCCTCGGCCCGAAGCCTCCTTAATTTCTCGGGTACGTCGTCGTCCATTTCTAGTCTGGCGGTAAGCCCCTCGCCATAATAAGAAGTATTGCTTTTGAGACCGCTTTCCCACAATGTGATGTCTGCCATTTTTTCGACACTATCCCTCTCCAAGAGCACATGCGTCGAGATACCAGTTGCCAAGATGGCCGCGTGCGGGTTATCACTGAGGGATTGAATTGATTTTTGCGCCATGACCAACGCATCTTCGAAGTAAGCGTCTAGTCCTGGTCTTTCGGGTTTCCACAAACCTCCCTCTGACAAAACGCCGCTCATGATAATGAGGTCAAATTTCTTATCTCCAAAGTTTTTGGGATCATCCAATTTTCTCGCGTCCCCCTCGCGATAGTCGATCCCAGTTGCTTCGAGAAGCACCTTTTCTTCCTGCAGATAGGGATTCTGATCAATGATGGAATATGACACACCCGCTCTCCTCAACGCGTCGCCAAAGAGCGGTGCCCAGCGACGGGAAGATGGACCGATTTCGAGGACATTCTTGATCCCGTGGTAAGAAAGTAGTTTTACAAGATACTCTTCGGAAGCTCGTCCACGTTCAAATGGATAATCTTTCTCCAGATGGAAGAACAGCATCGCGAGCAGATGAACATGATGGAATGACGGAAGCTCGAAACCCGATTCGTTTCTCGTAAGGAGGAGATCCCTTGCGAAATAGTAATACCTCGCACTGTTCCCACCAGGAAACTGTATGGCCTTCAGCGGGGTGACGTTTCCTCGCGCGTAACGCGTTTGAGTTTCGCGCAACGCTCTGACAAGATCCGTGCCAACGATGGGATTTTCATATATTTCCTTCATCGCCATCTTCTTTACTGAATCTCTCCTTAAGTCTAAGACGCTCTGTACCTCACTCCCAGAAATCTGATGCTTGGCGAGCCGCGCGCCTTGTGAAGCGGCGGGCAATGGAATAAGTTTGGAACTGATCGCGTCAAAATTGAAGGTTTGCTCGGTTTCTTCCGCGTGTACCGGTTCATAAAACCTAAGCGTTATGGTGAGCATATCGTCAATGGCGCCGAAAGAAATGATCTTGGCTTTTTGGTGACGAAATTTAACATCCATGTCCTTCTTGAACGGCGTTATGGACTTTTTCCTTTCTGGAGCGCGCATTTTCTGCCCCACACGCATGCTCTTATAAATGGGCTCAAGAAAGCGGCTTAACTTTTCATATTCCGCGTCCAGTAAACCCGTATCCAGATTTTGCGCCGTTGCCACATGATAAGCCTTGTCCAGCGCCTCAAACAGGGGCTCGGCCTTGTCGGGAATGGCGGAAAGCGTTCTCGATTTAAGTTCAGCGGCGATGGAAGCTTCGAATTTCTTTATCATCACCCGGATGCGCTGAGATTCACGCGGAACGAAGAAATTGAGGTAGCCGATCTCAAGGATATCGTCGTACAGCTCGGGCTTTTCTTCGGGCTTGAGCGGTCGTCGTTTATTAGGAGAAAACCAGACCCATTGCTTCCGAGCGTCCAAATAACCGCGCTTGAGGACGTATTGGGGATTGAATTCTTCATCCAAAACATAAAGCGTCAAACCTCGGCGCATAGAGGACCTATGCCAAAACTCTTCAAAACGCACCAACACTAGGCGTTGCGCGAAACGTCCCGTGAATAAATTCACCGGCTTCCCACCCGCGGTCAATATCCGGGTCGGATGGCCTTCTCTTTCGTGTTTACTGGGCAGCACGCGTAAGACCACCGGCGCCGGCAGCACGGACGCGCGCATGAAGGCCTCGTAACGCCGCGTGAGTTCTTGCCAAGCGCGGTCAAAAAGTCTTGTTTTTTCATTATAAAATTTGGCGGCAATGAAACGCCTTCCGGCCGGATCGAAACGCCCTCTTTCCGCGTCGTATTTTCCGGATTCATAAATATCGACGCGGTTTTTCTCACCGGGCGAATTCGCCATCAACACCCATTCCGGCACGCTGCGTCCTTCCGCCTTGAACATGTCGCCAAGGCGAAGGAACAGGTCCTTATGGATCAACGCGGCGCCTTTCGAGTCCAACTTCAGCTTGGCGTAAAACGAATTCGAGGTATCATATTTGCCATTAAGCAAGTGATAGAACCATAGCGGCGTCCCCGGCACATGAAAATAGATGTTTTTTAATTCGTACCTTCTTGTATGCCGGTCGTACATGAATCTCCAGCGCGCGAACGAGTTCCGTAAATGATCGATGTCCGGATCAAGAAACCCGTAAATATAGACCTTCCCTTTTTTGACGGCCACGCGCGCATAGATCGTGGCGAGGTCGGAATCAGTGCCGCTTCCTTTATAGCGGCTGGATATAGGGCGGGTGAGATTGAATGTGCGGCCCCTGTCCTTGAACGCAAAATAATTATGCGAAGTATTGTTTTCCTGGCGGTCAAAAGGCACCGTTTCCGTCATTTCGGGAATGCGGTCGCCCTGGAGGACTTTTTGTTTGAAAAATTCACGGTCATGGACTAGCTTCCGGTTTTTTCTATCATAAAGAAATTCGGTAAGAAAAATATTGTCGGCCGTATAAACACGAAGCCACAAATGCCCCTTGTCTTTTCGGAATTTGAGGCGCACCAGCATCGAGGCATAATCTTTTAAATGGAGATAGATGCCGGCGCGCGGCTTTCCGGGCCTGTTATCATAAAAGAGGCGGCTATCTCCGCCGTTTCCAAGACGCCTTAGCAGTCCTTCTTTATTCTCTCCCGCCAGTTCAAAGAGGATTTTCAGTGATTTGGCCGTGCGATGGACCATGGCTGTCTTGATAAGTTTATTTTGTAGAGGAAGACGAAGTCCCGTCTCTTTAAGTACAGCCGTTGATTTCGCCAGCCGCGCGCCCACGTGATCTATTTTTCTCATTAATTCATAATAAGCTTTCTGGACAGGCCTAATTTGAAGAGTGCGTACGCCGTCTTTTTCCAAAAAGTCATATAAATCCATTAAAACAAAATGAGTAGAAACGTCCGACAAATAGTATTGGGTCAATATCTTAAAATACGTCTGAAGATCCAGATGAGCGCGGCGTGCGGAGCGAGTGACCCTTAAAAAAGCTCTATTGATATCTCGGCGTTTGTACCCATCTCCTTTCTCAAGAAGTTTGCCTAAAATATTTTGATCAATCAAAGACGCTATGAAATCCGTTTGATCCTGAGTAAAACCAAGTCTTTTGAGATCTCTTTGCATCCATTCCGCCGAAATGGTTTGATGAGAGCCTCCGCTCCACTCCTCCTCCCGCTTGCCGACATCGTGCCAGGCAAGCGCCAGTCTTGTCAGGGGGAGCAAATCTTCCCGCCCCATTTGGCGCATCATCTCCGGAGCATTAAACATTTCAAAATTAGACATTACCGCCAGCGTATGCCTCTCGATCGTGATGCCGCTTTCACTTACAAATCTATATTCCCGTCTATAACCAAGCCTCCTTTTTAAAAATTTAAGTAATTTTTTTGGCTGGTACACCGCGTCCTGTTGATCCCACAAAATAAGTCTGTTCAGTCCCTCTCTCAGGCTTTTATCATCGTGCTTGAACCATCCGGTAAATACTCCCAGCCGCGCGCCGTAAGCTTTTTCCTGCAAAATCCTAACCAGATCGATAAACGCCTGTTTGTCTTCTTCGGCTTTGAGCTCTACATGAGTATCCCATTTTAATATCTTTCCAAATCTCGGTGCGTCAAGAAAATAAACACCGTCAGTGACCTTTTCTTTAAAAATATAAACACGATCGTCACCTAAGGTTTGGTTAAAAGCATGGACGACTGTGTAACGTACGGTCTTGGAAGGACTGAACCACCAGTATTGTCCCGAGGGCTCATAAACTTCTGGATTCACCGTATATTGCACAAAATCGGATGATTTTGTCCGCCAAGCGGCTGCTTCAGTTATACGGACTGTGGATGTATTGATGGCCGTTGAAAAAACTTCGGCTCGGATCCTTTTGACAGGCGTTTGGGACAAGCGCACGAGCATGTCCTGGTCTTCTTTGCTGATCGCGCCGTACCAGTAATCTCCTTTGCGGCCGTTAACATCATAGAGAACGGTGGTCTGCCCGGCCAGCCGTGCGCCTTTGTTGTCAGAAGACAGAGGACGAGACAGAATGCCTTCTCTGACTTCTGAAAGTTCTGCCTTCAGCATCTCTTTCACGCTCAATCTCGCGCCATCCACCACCACGGTCGCCTCGGCACCAGGTAAAACGCCCCACTGCTTATCTAAACTCCCCCTAGCCCCCTCTTTAACAAAAGAGGGGGAAAGTGTTGAGACGGATTCACTTCTCCCCTCCTTATTTAGGGAGGGGATCCAGGGGAGGTCTGATTTTTGATTAAGTAAAATATTCTCATATTTCTTCATATTCGTCTCTTGCAGGACTTGGGGAATAATTGAAACGTAGGAAATATTCTTTTCCTTTAGGAGGTTTTTTAAATGTTCCGTGTGATAACCGCCCGCGACGAGAACAGCTTTGTCGGACTTTTCCGCGTCCATTTTCTGGAGGATATTTTGAATGAAGACCTTGTCTCTTTCGCGCGTCAAGTCATAAAATTCTTTTGCCTTCAGATAGGCCTGCTCGTAGCCGGGATCCAAAAAGAGAGCGTCTTCGTAGCGGGACGCCAGATCCATGATCTTTTTATTGAGAAAACCGCTGATCTGGACAATGTCGAAGTTCTGAGGATCGCGTTCCAACGCCTCACGATCCTCAAAGGTAAGACTCAAATTAAAAAGCCGTTTTAAAACTTCCTGGGCTCTGGAGACCTGCGTGAGTCTTTTCTCATCTTTGGACCTTGCAAGAGACGCGTAGATCAGCGACTCGAGTTTTTCTTTTTCGGCGAGAATTTTTTCGGGGTTTAATTTTTCAGTCTCTTTTAAATAGTCAAAATACTTAAAAAGCTCGGGATAATCAGCTGCATTTTTAATTTTCTCTTCAAGCAGCGCGAAAAACGCCTTGGCTTCCTTGTGTTCCCGCGCATCGATCGCAAACGGGTTGTTCTCTTGCCTGTTCGCTTCCGCAAGCTCCTTTTGGTCCGCTTCGGAAAGCGACGAGAACGCTTTGATCTGTTCTTCGCTGGCTTTGCTGAAATTGATCCCGACTTCTTTTTCCTTGACCCGCCGGAGTCCGGCCAGATACGGGAACGACTGATCAAGCGGCAAACCTAACTTTTGGGCCTCGCCGACAAGCGCGTCAAAATAATCCGTCAGCGACAAGTCGCCTTTCAGATATCCTTCGCGCTTTTCATCAAAAAGCTCAAGCGACGGATTGAAAAGTTTTGATTTCAAAGTCTTGACCGCGCGGGCGACCTTCTCGAGGTAGGCATTCAGGTGTTCGCGTTTATCTTTTAAAAAACGGTAGTCCTCAAGCCCTTTAAAATAAAGCGATTTGTCCTCAACACCCCAAAGGATAAAATTTTGTTCCGAAGTCAGGTCCAGATAATCCGGTCCTTGGATATAACCTTTTTTCAAGAAAGATTTCGCAACCTCCACCCTCTTTTCCAGATCAGCGTATTTCCGCAGGACAGATAAGGAGTCGTTACCGCTACCGGCTTCCAGAAAGACGTATTTCACAGGTTCTTTCTGTAAAATGTGGTCCAGCGTCTTGGCGATGTTCTTTTGCGCGGATTCATTGACGTGCGCGTCTTGAAGCAGGTAGATCGTTTTGAATGATTCCTGCTTCAATCCGCCGACGTTTTGATGGCGGACTGCATCCGCTAAAAAAGTATCTTCCACCACCGCGATCGATCGCGGGATTTTAAGCTCGTTCGAGAATTTAGGTCCAAAAGAAAGATCTACCGACTTAATATCGGGGTTCGCGTAGGACAATTCCTGGAGCAGGAAAGAAAAAATAAGTGCGGTGGAAATCGACCCCACCACAACGCCATGTCTTTTTGTTGGTCTTTTTAAAAGACTAATAATTGGCGATAATAAAAAACGTAGCGGCAAATAACCCCCTAAAAAATCAGTTTGATATTGCTATTTCAACACGGTTAGAATGATTATCGAAAGTATGCCTTGCAGGGCTTAAAATAACAAGAATTTAGGACGATTTTTATCCTAAAGAGTTTAATAAAGATTAACTAAATTTAAGCATCTCTTGCATCGCCAGAACGAGCTCGTTGATCTTCTGATTAACAGGAGTAGGTACGCTAAGTTCCCTGCCAAAACGGCGAATCGCACCATTCAACGCGTCAATGTCAATTCGTTTGCCGCTTCTAAGGTCCTGCAGCATCGAGGGAAAATGGGAGGCGGTCCTGGGGATCAACGTCTCGGTGAGCCAATTGATGTAGGCGTCGGCTGTGGCGGGCTCCAGTGCGATGCCCTTCTTTTGCGCTACCGCGTAACACTCCCTCACGATCTCATGCATTTCATTTTTTGTTTCCTGATTCTCAAGAATTTTTCCATACGGGATTTCCCGGAGCGTGCAGATACCGTTGAGCGCGCAATTATAGACCACTTTTGCCCAAAGGATGGTCAGGATATTGGGTACAGCCTTGGCCTCAATTTTACAAAGATTAAACTGACGCGCGAGCATCTCAGGGCTCATCCGCGGCGTAGCACCCGGCAAAGCACCTATCGCGGTCGCGTCCGCCGTGACGGTGACTTTAGCAATGCCTGGGCGAGTCTCAACACCAAAGATCACGCGGCCCGCCAGAAACTGGTTGGGGTTCACTTTTTTTAAAATGGTCTCGATATTCCCCAACCCATTTTGGAAAGAGACTAGCGTGGTATTTTTATTCATTAAAGGTTGGAGTTCATTCACGGCGTTCTCAGTATCATAGGATTTCACTGTCAAAAAAATGAGGTCAAACGGGATATTTTTCCTCAATATCTGATCGGAGGTTTCATAAAGGTCAAACGCCTTGACGCGGTAATCGCCCCAGATGCCGGTTATTAAGAGGCCTTCTTTGCGGATCGCGTCCAGATGTCGCCGGCGACCCAATAAAGACACCTCATGCCCCATGCGCGCGAAAAATCCGCCGAACACACTGCCCACTCCACCCGCGCCAAAAATCAGGATTTTCATCCCACCACCTCTTTTTCTCCGCGTGTTGTCTTACTCACACTGAAGAAAATAGCGGAGGAATTCGCCACGGGCGAATTCAAAAATCCTTCGGATTTTAAAAGAGGTGGTGGGATCATAATGAACAAAGTATATCATAATTCCCGAGTGCCGATTTCGCGGATGACCTAAAATTTTATTGAAGTCATCTTTAAATTCATGTAGACTATGCTCTTTCGAAAATGCCCTCGAGATTTTAAAAAATTTTCCAGGAGAAATTAATGGTCAAAAATAATATGACGATCAAGATCGGCGGCGAAGCCGGAATGGGCGTCGAGTCCGGAGGCGCCGGTCTTGTTAAAGCGTTGACGCGAGGGGGCCTTTACGTATTCGCTTTTCAGGATTATATGTCCCGCATTCGCGGCGGACACAATTTTTTCCAGATTCGCGTCAACACGCAGGAGCTTTACGGCTTCACGGACGATGTTCATCTTCTGATCGCCTTCACCAAAGATTGCATCGAAAGACATAAGAACGAAGTCGTCAAAGGCGGCGCGATTATTTATGACGAAGCGCTCGGTTACGACGCGGCCTCGATCACGGAACTCGGCATCACTCCCTGCCCGATTCCGCTCACCAAGCTCGCCACGGAGATCGGTGGCCACCGCATCATGGCCAATACCTGCGCGCTCGGCGCGACCGCGGGCATCACCGGTTATGATTTTGAGCGCATCAAAGATATCATTGAGACCAACTTCAGAAAGAAAGGCGAAGACGTGATCGCTAAAAACATCGCCGTCGCAAAAGCGGGCTATGACGCAGCGCATGACAAATATGCCAAAGATTTTCAATTTAAACTTGAAACCGTTAACACCAACCCCGCGCAAAGGCGTATGGTACTTCACGGGAACCAAGCAATCGGCCTAGGGGCGATCGCGGGAGGCTGCAAATTTATTTCCGCCTATCCGATGACCCCGGCGACTTCCATTTTTGAATACATTACGTCCAAAGCCAATAAATACGGCATCGTTTCAAAACAAACCGAGGATGAGCTGGCGGCGATCCTTTTTGCGATCGGCGCCAATCACGCTGGCGTGCGCGGCATGACCTGTACCTCCGGCGGAGGTTTCAGTTTAATGGTCGAAGCACTAGGACTTGCCAGTATCACCGAAACACCGCTCGTAATCGCGGAGGTTCAGCGCGGAGGGCCTTCGACGGGTCTTCCAACCCGTACCGAGCAGCCGGACCTTGAATTCGTAATTTTCTGTTCGCAGGGCGAGACGCCGCGCATCGTTATAGCGCCCAGCACCATCGAAGAGTGCTATGAGATGGGTTGGAGGGCTTTCAATCTCGCCGAAAAATACCAGTGCCCGGTGATCATCCTAAGCGATCTTTATCTCTCCTCTCACTTACGCTCTATCGACAAAAGCCGTTTTGACATCGTGAACACGCCGGTGGACCGCGGAGACCTTCTGACCAACAAGCAACTCGACAGCATCACCAATTACAAACGCCACGCGTTCACCGAAAGTGGCATCTCGCCTCGCGCGATCCCTGGACACCGCAACGGCGTTTACGTGACCACCAGTGACGAGCACACCGAGGACGGTTACGCGGTCGAAGAAGCCGAACCGAGAAACAAGATGATGGAAAAAAGAATGCATAAATACGACGCGGCGCTTCAGGAAATGAAAGCGCCTGAACTTTACGGCGACAAAGACGCAGAGATCACGTTCGTCTGCTGGGGATCGCCTTATGGTGCCGTACGCGAGGCCGTGGACACCTTAAGGAAAAATAAGACCAAGGCGAATCTTTTGAAATTTACGGATCTTTGGCCGTTCCCGGCGGATAAGGCAAGGCCGTTTCTTGAAAAAGCCAAATATCTTATTGCGGTAGAAAACAATTTTACAGCCCAGCTGGCCAGTCTGATCCGCCGGTGCACCGGCATCGAGGTAGATTCAAAGATCCTGAAATATAGCGGGCGGCCGTTCTCGTCTGAAGAAATTCTAGCGAGATTGAAAAAGGAGGCAGAAGTCCATGTCTAATGCGGAGACGGCATCTAAAACAACTTTCAAGCTGGACGATTACCAAAGCCCGGAATATTCCACATGGTGCCCAGGCTGCGGCGACTTCCCTATCCTGAAATGTCTAAAGGAATCCTTGATGGCGCAGGAAATAGGCCCGCACCAGGTGATGATCGTCTCAGGGATCGGTTGCGGCTCAAAACTTCCTTATTATATTCGCGCGAATGGGTACAACTCTTTGCATGGGCGGGCGCTTCCAATCGCGCAAGCGATTAAGCTCGCGAACCACGCATTGAAAGTGGTAGCGGTCACGGGAGACGGCGATGGGCTCGGGATCGGCGGGAACCATTTCCTGCATGCGATGAGAAGAAATCCCGATATTACTCATCTCATTGAAAATAACCAGATCTATGGACTCACCAAAGGCCAGGCCTCTCCGACCAGCGATAAAGGATTCATCACATCCACTTCTCCTGAAGGATGCATCGAGTCAGCGGTGAACCCGATCGCGTTAGGGATTGCGTGCGGCGCGACCTTCATCGCAAGAACCTCTTCCGGAGATCCAAAACATTTAACAGAAATTATTACGCGCGCGATGAAACATAAAGGATACTCGCTGATCGATGTACTGCAGCCCTGCGTGACCTTTAACAAGGTCAATACCTATCAATGGTACAAACAGAGGATCTATAATGTCGAGACGCAGCCGGATTACAAACCGACCGACCGCCAGTGGGCTTTTTCCAAGGCGCTTGAATGGGGCGACAAAATCCCCGTGGGCGTGATCTATCAGGATACAACACTACCGACCTATGAGGACCAGGTGCCGGTGATCAAAGAACTTCCGCTTGTCCAACAGGAATTCAACGGGCGGGTCAAACAGGACGCGGAGAAGTTTAAAGAAGCGTTCTGCTAAATTCCTACTTTCTTGTACTTCGTCTTATCTAAAATCCCGGCCGCGAAAAACGCTTTCTTCCGTTCCATGCATTTATTGCAGTCGCCACAGTGATCGTAGCCTTTGGGATTAATGCAGGAAAAAGTCGCGTCGAGCAACAGATTTTTACCCATCAGGATCACTTCTTCCTTCTTCAGCTTTTGAAACGGCGCCTTGATGTGGATCACTTGATCAAGGCCGATCGACAATACCTCAGACATTTTCTTGAAAAAGGTTTTTGAGCTGTCGTGAAAAGGATTGCCCTTTAAAACGCCTATTTCAATCGACGAAATTTTATTGACGGACGCGAAGCAAGCGGTCTTTGAAAGAAAAACGATATTGCGGCCCGGCAGATAAACCGATTCGTCCCGTGAGGCGGCGCCGGGCACCTTGATACCCGTGATGCTCCAGTGCGCGTCGTAAACGTCGCGCATGCTCATTTCGAGAACCTGGAGAGGCTTTAATTTACCGGATCTTAAATTTCGGATGAATTTTTTAAGCCAGAAGAGTTCGGCGTCTTCCCACCGAAGATGATTTTTCACGTAAACCGGCGTTACATTTTCGTAGCGGTTCAGAGCATCTGACAGAAGGACGGAACTTTCAATACCTCCGCTGGCCAAAATACAAACACTGTTATCATTAGGGGGATCCTGCATAACGGGTGGATTATAACAAAAAAAACGGGCTCACGCTTTAGCTTTTTTACTGGTTCTCTTCCTGGATATGGTGCTTGATATTCTTGCCTTCCTCGATAAAGATCACGTCTTCGCTGATATTTGTGGCGTGATCCGCGATACGTTCAATATTGCGGCTCACTAAGATCAGATCCACAGCGCGCGTCGTGCTCTTCGGATTTTCCATCATGTAAGTCAAAAGTTCCCGGAAAAGCTGCTCGTTGATACGGTCTACCTCATCATCATCCTCGCACACCGCCTTGGCTAGCGATGCGTCGTGATTCACAAAAGCGTCAAGGCTGTTCTTGATCATCTTTTGCGCGAGACTAGCCATGTGCGGGATATCGATCAAGGGTTTTAAAGGAGGCTCCTTCAAAAGATAGATCGCCAGCTCCGAGATATTGACCGCCTGGTCCGCGACCCGCTCTAGATCATTGTTGATCTTTAAAATGGCCGTCAGAAGCCTTAGATCGCCCGCGGCGGGCTGACGCACGGCCAAAAGCCTCAAGACCTCATCCTCGATCTCTATCTCTGCATGATTCACCTTATCTTCAAGGCTGAATACCTGATCCGTAACCTTTTTGTCACGCTCGGTGAGCGCTTTAACCGAGAGACCGATCATTTCCTGAGCGGTATCCGCCATGGTCAGAAGTTTTTCTTTAAGATTCTTTAATTCTTCGTCAAAGTGTCTTTCCATCATTTTCCCCTAACCGATATCATAGCGCCTCGGGGCCATGCGGCTCAAGTGTTTCTATAAAACAACGAAAATTCAAGACCGAGGGAGCGTGATAGTGAAAACGGATCCTTTTTGTTCAGGATGATGAGCTTCTATTTTCCCCGAGTGGCGTTCAATGATGTGTTTTACAATTGAGAGTCCGAGCCCTGTGCCTCCGGATTCGCGCGAACGGCTTTTATCAACGCGATAAAACCTCTCAAAAATTCTCGGCAAATCAACCTCGGGGATCCCAATCCCCGTATCATGGATCTCGATCCGCGCGGTCTGTGGTTCATAAGACGCGCGGATGCTGATCCTGCCTCCTGTTTCATTGTATTTGATCGCATTGTCAATCAGGTTTGAAAAGGCCTGCTCCAGAAATTTTGCGTCGCCCTGCAAAAGAAAAGGCTTGGGAGCGCTCTCAAAGCTTACTTTCAAGTTTTTCGCTTTGAGGGACCTGTCAAACAGATAAAAAATACGCTGGATCATCTTCTCAAGGTCAATCGGCTCTGCATGGAGCTCCTGTTTTCCCGATTCCACCCTTGACAATAAAAGCAAATCCTCGATTAAAAGATGCAGTTTGTTTGAATGATCTTCTATAATTTTTAGAAACTCCATCCTGTCCTTAGAGTTCTCCACCGCGCCCCCCTTTAGCGTTTCTACGAATCCGATGATCGAAGTGAGTGGGGTTTTTAACTCGTGGGAGACGTTGGCCACAAACTCCGCCTGCGCCCGCTCAAGTTCCTTTAGTTTAGTCACGTTGTGAAACACCGCAACGACACCAAGAAACTTAAGACCGCCGAACACCGGCGAAACCTGTATTTCAAAAATTGATTCCGTTAAAAGCGCCGTGTGTTCCCTTTTAAAATGAGATTGATTCAAAAGGCTTTTTTTAATCATCTCGTTGATTTCGGGATCGCGGAATACCTCCCAAAAATATTTTCCACTGACATTCTCCTTATGGAAGCCGAACGCGGCCACAAGCGCTGAGTTGGCCATGATGATCTTCTGTTCGGCGTCGATCACGAGCACCCCCTCCACCATGCTCTCAAGGATCGCAAAGATGCGGTTTTGCTCCTGATCGGTCGATCGCGTTTTATCCGTCAAGCGGTCGGACATCGCGTCAATATTTGAGATCAAATGATGAAACACGCTGCCGGTCTCTTCTCTGGGTTCCGCGATCTTTTTCCCTTTCGAAACCTCTCCCGCGTAAACGGAAACTTTCTGTATTCGCTTGTAGAGCAGCAGAATAAGGATGAACGTGATCACGCTGTAAACGATCATGAATGAAAAAAGGAGGATATAGATCTCTTTTTTCAGGATCGGCACCTCATAATCCTGGAACTTTAAAACCGTAAAAACACTGAATGAAATAAAAATAAGCACAAAGGAGGCTAAAAAAGGAAAAAAGATCCTTAAAAAAGCAGGCGCTTTTTTAAGGTTCACGTCAGGAGACCTCAACGAACCGGTAACCTGATCCCCTGACCGTCTCGATGGAATCACGGTGCTTGCCCAATTTGTGGCGGATACTGCGGACATGCACATCGACGGTCCTATCCACGACGAACGCCTCGCCGTCCCATGCACCGCTTAAAAGGTTATCGCGGGAAAAAACCTTGCCGGGATTTTCCATCAAAAAACTCAAGATCCTGAATTCAAGCTTTGTGAGCACGAGCGGTTTTCCCTTGACCGTCAAAGAAAGGCGTTCCTTATCCAAGACAAAATCACCGCTTTTGAGCACCAACGCCTGTTCTTTCTCCGAGACCTTTTTTCTAAGAGCGTTTTTCACTCGCGCCAAAAGCACCTTCACGCTGAACGGCTTCGGGATATAATCCGAGGCGCCTATCTCCAACCCTACAACCTGGTCGATCTCAGAGCCTTTGGCGGTGAGCATGATCACCGGAATATACTTTGTTTCTCTCGAATTTTTAAGGATCTTGCACACCTCAAGGCCATCGATGCCTGGAAGCATCAGGTCCAGAAGAACAAGGTCAGGTTTTTTGTTTCGGGCGAGCTCAAGTCCGATTTCACCGGTCGTGGCGGACAAAACTTGATAGTTTTCCTTCTCGAGATTGTACCGAAGAAGATTTAAAATATCCTGTTCATCATCGATGGCAAGAATGAGTTGTTTGGGCATAACTTATTTTTTTGGCTCTTCTTTGGTCTCCGACATTTCTTTGAGTTTCACCGCGGCTTTAGGTTTTCCCACGATTTCTTTCACTTTTTCGCGGATTTTTTCCTGTATCTCATCGACCATTTTTGTGCCGTCGATCACCTCAAAATTGAACTCTTTTGCGAGCGTGTCATATTCAGATATCAACCGAGACTGGTAATTCACGAAACTGTCGAAAAGATCCTGGCCCATGTGGATGTCCATGCCGGCTTCCCAATAATTGATGCCGCCTGACTCGATCGCGCGAGGAATCAGCGTATCCATATCAATCTTAAGATAGAGCACAAGGTCAGGCACCAGAGCGAAACCAAAAACATTCCGGATCCATTGCGGGTCCTCTTTGCGCACGACGTCGCGTACAAAGGCCGTGTAAACGTACCGATCAGCAACTACAATATGCCCCGATTTAAGTGCAGGGATGATCTGGTTTTCAAGCCGGTCCGCGAAATCGGTGGCGTACAGCAGAGAAAATGTCATGCGGTCCATGATATTGCCGGATTTCGCCAGCTCGATGGACTTATGCATCAGCGTCGATCGCGCCCAGCCTGTTTCGACGACCGCATAACCGCGCACCTCGAGCCAATTCTTGAGCAAAGCGATCTGCGTCGAGCGGCCTGCGCCGTCAGTGCCCTCGATCACGATCAGTTTTCCTTTGACGGAAAACGGCTTAAGATACGCTAAACCTTCTCCAAAATACTTTGGCTCGTTTGGCATAGATCGTCCTTTTCTTGGAATAGCCTTTCAAAGCTTCTTTGACCGCGTCCCTGACTATTTCCTGCTGCTCATGGATTTCGAACGTCGCGTCAATGGTGGTTAGCGAAAATTCGTCCGCCATTTTTTTATATTCCTCAAGGATCTTGGACTGAAAAATCCTGAAGGAATCCTTGATATCCGCACTGAAGCCCAAATCCATGCCGGCTTCATGAAATTTGATCTGCGTACGATTGGATAAGATCCTGTCGCAGGCGATGTTGATCGGCACATCGAAATAAAAGCTGATGTCCGGCTTGATCGCGAAACTGTAAAGGTTTCTGACCCACTGGGGGTGAACGCCCCGCACCACGTCTCTGGCGAAAGCAGTATAGGCATACCGGTCTGCGAGCACGATCATGCCGGCCTTGAGCGGCGGGACGATCTGATAATTCAAGCGATCCGCGAAGTCCGTCGCATGGAGCAGCGAAAAAGTCGTCGGCGTCAGGATATTTTTTTTCTTGCCTTCTTTCGTCGTTTCTTTGACAAGCTCAGAGCTGTTCCATTCCGTGAAAAAAACCGAAAAGCCCTGAGACTCCAGCCATTTCCTGAGCAGCGCGATCTGGGTGCTTTTGCCGGATCCGTCAATGCCTTCGACGATGATCAGCTTTCCCGGATAATCATGTTTTTTATCAAAAATCGGCATATTGCCCCTTGTTCGGCTTGATTCTACCATTGAAAAAAGGTTTCTGTCCAAACCACTGCACGCGAATGTTGGATACCGGCGACACCGTTCTCAGATGATTCCTCAGGATAAAATCAAGGATCGTTCCTTCCCGGATGCCTCGATTGGAGACTAACAGGCTTTGTTTTTTGAACATTTTCATCAGCATATTCACCAACACGCTTCCCGCCGTAATAATATCCGCGCGTTTCAGATCAAGGCCCGGCATCTTGAGAAGTTCCCTTAAATTTTTTCGGATGAGTTTCTTATGGATTTTTTTAAGATCGTTGACGTTGATCCTGTAATGATTCATCAGTTTAAAAGTTTTTGATTCTTTGTCCTCATAGACCATGGAGGCCAGATTGATCATGGTGCCGGCGGTGCCGACCATCGTCGAAAAGCCGGTCTTTCTTATTTTTTTTGCGATCGGTTTGAGCTCCTTTTCAATATATTTTTCAAGCCGTTTAATTTCCTTCTTTGAAGGCGGGTCCTTATGGATAAAATGGTCCGTAAGCCGCGCGACGCCCAATGGAAAACTTTCGTTAAAATAGATCCTTTCCTGGTCCCCCAAGATCAGCTCAACACTTCCCCCGCCAATGTCGATCAGGAGCGCCCGGTTCTTGCCGACATTAATGCCGGACGCCACTCCTAAAAAAATAAGCCGCCCCTCCTCTTCTCCGGATATGATCTTGATCCTGACGCCGGTCTTTCTGTAAACAGCGTCTGCAAACTGCCGTCCATTTTGCGCGTCCCGGACGGCACTGGTTGCGACGCCGAACATTTTACCGACTTTGTACTTGGCGGCGACCTTGACAAATTTTTCTATGATACGAAACGCCCTTGCCATCCTCTCCAAAGACAAACGTCTTGTCTCAAAACTGCCGTCCCCAAGACGCGTCGTATCTTTTTCATGGTCAAGCACCTCAAACGAAAGGTCCTTGTGGATCTCGACAACCAGCATATGTATCGAATTCGTGCCTATGTCAAAAACAGCAATTTTCATATTAACGCTAGTCTATCACAGGATAAACTAAAGACAAAAAACCTTGGAACATGAATATAACAGCCGATTATGAACAACGGATGAAGTGTTGATGAATTTAAGATAAAGCGGGTTACTTGAATGAGCGGAGCTGTTTAGGAGTTAAAAACCATTTTAGCTGTCCCAAAACGCTGGGCGTGAGGATGTCCGGCATGTCCACGCGGCATAAGCCGCCTTTTTTGTAATCCATCGCGGGCGCCCCTTTGCCGAATATCAGCGTGGACACGAATTCTCCAATACTCGGCATATGCCCCACCAACAGGACTTTCTCGTGGGCTTTGAATTCTTTTAACAGTTTAAAGAAATTTTTGAAATCGGCATTGGGAACCAACACGTCCGAAAATCTGATCTTTCCATCAAACCCAATGCCTTTGGCTACGATCTTGGCCGTTTCCGAGGCCCTCAGATAAGGGCTTGAGATCATTTGGTCCACGGAAATGCCCATGCGACGCATCCCCTCGACCGCTTTTTTCATCTTCTCAATGCCTTCTTCAGTCAACGACCGTTCAGAATCATGAGAAACAATGACAGTCCCTGGTTCGGCCGCGATCGCGTGCCTTAAAAGATATAGTTCCATGAGTGATAATTGTACACGTTACAATAAATAATTCCAGCGGTTTATAAAAAAATGGGCAGAAAGCCCGCCTTGCCGTGAACGCCGAGTTTGTGTATGATGGCAACATGGAAATCAAGAAAAAAAACGCTTTGGTCACCGGCGGCGCCAAACGCGTCGGTCAAACGATCGCGCTGGCCCTCGCTGAAAAGGGGTCCAATATCCTGCTTCATTACAACACCTCAAAAAATGAGGCTGAAGAAACCGCCATTAAAATAAGGTCACTCGGAGTGAATTGCGACATTTTTCAGGCGAATCTCGCCAAAAGCGCCGAGATCAACCGGATGACAAAAGAAATCTACAAAAAATATTCCTCCGTGGACATTTTGATCAACAGTGCGTCCTTGTTTTATAAAACACCTTTCAGAGAAGTGAAAGAATCCGACTGGGACAGGTTGATGGACACTAATTTAAAAGGTCCGTTTTTATTATCCAAGGAAATCGGCAATAAAATGTTCGAGGGCACCGGCGGAAAGATAATCCAGATCGCCGACTGGAGCGGTTTCCGCCCTTACCGCGATTACTCCCCTTATTGCGTGTCTAAAGGCGGCTTGATCACATTGACCAAGACTTTGGCCCGTGACCTCGCGCCAAAAGTCTCATCCAACGCAATCGCACCGGGCCCGGTCCTGTTGCCTCCCGATTTTTCGGATGAGGAAAAGCAGAAAGTGATCAAAAAAACCATTCTCGGCCGCGTCGGGTCACCGCAAGACATCGCGAACGCCGTGTTATTTTTACTGGATAACGATTTTATCAATGGGACCGTGCTTGTCGTGGATGGCGGCAGATCTATTGCATAAAGAAAGGGACCCGATGTACAAAGTAACCAAAGAGATCCACTTTTGCTATGGGCACAGGCTTTTGAATTACAAAGGAAAATGCGCGCATCCGCACGGACATAACGGAAAGATAGAGATCGAACTGGAGTCCAAAGCGCTCGACAAACGCGGCATGGTCTACGATTTCGGAGACATCAAGGAGATCATCCACAAATGGGTGGATAAGGAACTGGATCACCGGATGATCCTGAAAAAAGAAGACCCGCTGGTAAAAATTTTAAAGGGCTTGGGCGAGCCTTATTTTGAGATAGACGAAAATCCGACCGCCGAGGCGATCGCCAAACTGATCTTTGATTACGCGAAATCCAAAGGCTTACCGATCAGCCAGGTCACGTTCTGGGAAACCACAAGCTCCTGCGCCACTTATTCGAAATAAGCTTTTATCCGCCGTAATGCCAGGGGGTGTCGCTCATAATGAGCGGCGGCTCGTCTTTTGTGATTTCAGCCTCGACCACTTCCCCTATGACGATCGAATGATCGCCGGCCTCAAAAATATCTCTGACCTCGCATTCAAGATAAGCGATGGCATTTTTCAACACAGGTGTGTTGGTTTTTTTCAAAGAAAATTCGACATCGCCAAACCGGTCGCCGCTCGACGGCGTGGCCTTAAAAAACTGCTCGAGGATTTTTTTGTCCGTCTTCGCCATGAAGTTGACTGAGAAAACTTTTCCTGTTTTGATCATCTCCAAAGAATGCGTCCCGTGCCGTACACCAAGCATGATCCTGGGCGGCATCATAGAGCACTGAGAGACCCAGCTACCGGTGAACGCATGACACGATTCCTTGTCCTTGACCCCTATGATATACAAACCATAAGGAATTTTTCTTAATAGCCTTCTCTTGGCATCTTCATTCATAAATAGTACCGATAATTATCTGATTTTTTGGGATATTAATTTTTGGGAATAATTTTTAACGATGAAAAAAACTCCAAAAAACAGGCTTGAGAAAAAAAGATCCCCAAGGAGGGAATTTCTGAAGAAAGGCAGTGCCATCAAATAACATCGGAACAGGCCGGATAAGCTTTTTTCATACATGTCCTGATACAGGAACACCCCCAAATTTGTGACAAGGTAAAACAAGAAGGAACCACCCAAGGTCCCAAAAAAAATCCGGCTTATCTTCGTGTTTTTCCGTATCGCGACGCCGAGCAGGCTCACAAGAAAAAAAGATCCCCATGTCAGAGGGTACAGCGCGTGAGGACCGATCACGAGATCACTCACGATCATCACGATAAGCGGGATCACAAGCGCGATCGAGGGTGACAGCACGACCCCTGAAAAAAGCGCGATCGCCATGACCGGCGTGAAATTACTTGGATGAGGCGATATTCTTAAAAGAACGCCACTCAGCACCAAAAAAATGCCTAAAATTTCTTCCCATGTATTTTCAGAACGAAGGATCACCCCACCACCTCTTTTTCTCCGCTTCCAGCCCTACCTACACCGAAGAAAATAGCGGAGGAATTCGCCTCAGGCGAATTCAAAAATCCTCCGGATTTCAAAAGAGGTAGTGGGGTCATAGCTATCCTTATAGGATTAACTTTGTTATTCAGAAAATGCATTATAGCAAAAAATGGCAGCTAGCGCTATTAGCTCTTATTCACTTTTAATATCCGCCACGAACCAAAATCGCGTGAGATATCGTTTTGTGCGGTCTGTGCTGAAACAAAAAGATAATCCGGAGATTTTAATAAAGGGAGCGGGATCCCTATTAAGAGGACCTTTTTCCCCAAATGATATTGAATCCCGGGCACGTACCGACGGCCGTCCTTCACTAACACCTGATTTCCTAAAAGCCTGAAATTAAATTTTGGCAGTGTTGAAAAATCAACGCCATTTTTATAACTGAAGATCTCAATGCTCATTGTCCCCAATTCATCCAAAGGACTTGTGACACGGATATCCACCCAGAGTTTGCCCTCTTCGATCCAGTAATTCACTTTATCCGGTTTGGACTTTTTGTTCTCTTGTCCCTCATTCAAATCTTCATAACGCACGTTAAGATAAAGCTCGTTTGTCCTCACAAACGAGAGCATGAAATCTTTGCTATAGGCGGCTTGGCTCCCATATTTCAAAAGCGCTTCTTTTTTCAATTGGACCTGACGTGGTTTTAACTGATAAAACAGCCATCGCGAAGCCTCATGGGTTTGGGTTGACGCCGGAGGATTCAGCGGTTCTTCAGGTTTGTATTTCCTCGGGATGGGCCAACGGTGGGTATGAACTAAGTAGGCGAAGACTTGAGGTTTTTGGATCTTGCCGTCCAAATTTAAAAGCGCTACCTGCAGATACAAATAAGCGGCCCGGTGGTCAGGATTTAGGTCGAACGGTGCCGTCACAAAAATATGCGTCGGCTGAAATGACACAAGGATCTTCTCAAAATCCAGGACCACGTTATCCCCACGATAAGGCTGCCCATAGGAAAAATCTTCCTTGTAAGGCACTTTATTGATACGCGTGATAAAACTTCTGAACGGCTTTGTCTCCCCCCAATGGCTCCGCCAGATACGGAGCGTTCCAAGGTCTGGATAACCTAAAAAAATGAGATTCTTTTCACCAAGGCCTAAAAGCGACATCGCGCTGATCGCTTCTTTTTTTCGGCTCTGACCGCTCTTGATAAAATCCGCCGTGGTCAACAAAGGCTTCTTTTGAAAAACAATAGAAGCGATCTCGTTATAATCTCCATGGGTGAGATAAACGACTTTCACGTCCGCGTTCGCTTCAACCGCAGATTGGATCAGTCCGCCCGTACTGAGCGTTTCGTCATCAGGATGCGGCGCGACGATCAAAACACGGCTTTCTTTGGAAAACAAGATCGCATCATCCGAGCCGCTTGACGAAGCGATTTTAAATATTAAAATCACAGGAATTAAAAATAGAGGCACAAAAACCCGCCGGATCGGCTGAATCACGCGCGGTCTAGCCTTACCAGCACTCTTGGACCACTGGTTTCGAGAACATGCGTCGAAAACCTCGCATCGATTATCTTTTGCAGCAGTTTGAACTCTTTCTGCCTTAAAAAACAATAAACCGGGAACTTATTCCGGTCTATCTTTAAAAGGTCGTCGACCGTAGAAAAGAACGACAACGAATGTTTTGTATAAAATACTCTTCTCGGGTCTTCGACCAAAACCCCGATCTCTTCATTATCCGAATAATAGGCCGCGCCACGCACGTAAAGCTTGCTAGCCAAGAGGAAATTCTGCTTTTCAGGCTGGGCCAGCTTCTTATAGGAAGCGACTGAATTCCGTGATGAGAACGCCGCGTCAGCAACAGGTAAAAGCCAGCTGAAAGAAAAGCATGAGAAAAAAAGCATTGCCGCTATTAATGAAAAAAAAGCCATTTTATATTTTTTGGTGACGCAAAGAAGCAAAGCGAAAAGACATAACGGCAAAAAAGAAGCGGCTATGGCCGTTATCGGCGCGACAAGGCCCAAACGCTGTTGGAAGTTGTAAATGAGCACCGCCACAACGAGCACGACCGGAGTTATTCCCAAAAAAAGGATCGAAAGCAATTTCAAGGAAAGTTTCAGCCGGGCTTTCAGACCGAAGGCCCTGTAAATACGATAGATCCAAGCCCCCAGCATTAAAGCAACTATCGGAAAAACCGGAAAAATATAACTCAATAGTTTAGATTTGGCGAGAGTAAAAAAGATGAATGGAAAAATAAATGAGAGCAACAAAAAAAGATAAGCGGCTCGTGTCTTTGTTCTTTTTCTTCTTGCTTCTCTACCGGCATAGGACAGGCCTCCAAACACAAAACCGCTCCATGGGAAAAACCCCATTATTACAGCTACAAAATAAAAAAGGAATCGGTCACTGCTTACATGCTCCGCGATAAAAAATCTCCTGATGTTCTCATGAATAAAAAAGTGCTTTAAAAATGCCATGCCATAGTGATCCGTCATCATCGCGTACCATGGCAGCCCTATCAAAACAAAAGCCACTAACCCCCACCCCCAAGGCATTTCTTTCAACAAATGTTTTTCATCATTCACCAACAAATAAGAAACAATCCCAAAAAAGGGCAACAAGACACCCAAAGGCCCTTTGGTTAAAAACCCAAGCCCGCAAAATGCGAAAATACATACCCACGCCAGTTTTCTGTGCTTGGGGTAAAAATAACCGACGCTAAAACAAGCCAGTGCGGCAGTCACAAAAAGGCATAAAAACATATCCGTCAACACGATCCTGGAAAGGACGATAAACTCCACTCCGGTCGCCAAAATCGCGGCGGATATAAACGCGATTTCACTCCGTTTGAAGAGAACTCTTCCCCATATATAAGTAATCAGCACCGTCAGAATACCTGCTAGGCACGGCCCAAGCCGCGACGCGAACTCACTGACTCCAAAAAGTTTAAAAAAGGCGTAAAGCACCCAATAAAAAAAGATGGGTTTCTCAAATTGGGGCTGTCCAAAAATGACAGGTGTGGAAGGATCACGGCGCTCAAGCATCTCTTTGGCTGTCAGAGTGTAAAAAGGCTCGTCCGGATCCAAAAGACCGAACGACCCCAGTTGAAAACCAAAAACCACTCCGGCCAATATCAGGAGCGCCAATAAACAATAAATATCTTTACGAATCGAGACAGTCATGAGGGGTTATTATACTGGAGCTGCAAAAAATATGCCATTTGAATAAGCGGATTTCTGGAGTATGATAACCCCTGTGATCCTGCAGCAAAATCTCCTAAAATGGTTTCATAAAAAAGCCCGGCCGCTACCGTGGAGAAGGCATTACCAGCCTTATGAAGTTTGGATTTCCGAGACCATGCTCCAGCAGACCCAGATGGAAACGGTCCTTCCCTACTTTGAACGCTGGATGAAAGAACTTCCGGACATCGAATCCCTCGCCAAAAGCGACGAAAAAAAAGTACTAAAGCTTTGGGAAGGCCTCGGCTATTATTCACGGGCCAGAAATCTTCACGAAAGCGCCAAACGCATCGTCCGACAATACAAGGGCATTTTCCCTCAAGATTACGAGACGATTCTCTCTTTAAAAGGCATCGGACGCTACAGCGCCGGCGCGATCGCGAGCATCGCTTTCAACCAGGAAAAACCTATCGTTGATGGAAATATCTTACGGGTTTTGTCACGGGTGTACGCGATCAAAAAACCCATTGATGTCGAAAAGAACAAGGAAATTTTCTGGAAACTCCAGGAGCGGCTGATCCCCGAAGGACAGGCAAGATACTTTAACCAGGCGCTCATGGAGCTCGGCGCGCTTGTGTGCCACGCGGAAAATCCCCTTTGTAAAAGCTGCCCCATCTCCGGATTCTGCGCGGCGTTTAAACAAAACAATGCGGAAAACTACCCGGTCAGAAAAAACAGAAAAAAAATGATCAAAGTGGAGGCCAGCGCTGTCGTTTTATCGCGGAGCGGAAAATACCTAATACAAAAAAGGCCTTTGGGGAAAATCATGGGAGGATTATGGGAATTTCCCGAATGGAAACTAGCCCGTGATGTCAAACTACCTTTAGACAAAATAAAAAGAAAAACTCTTTCCTTAGCGAGAAGAGAATTTGGAATTCAAATACCGACGATAAAGCATCTTACCGCCGTTAAAAGAAACTACACGCATCACAACGAGACTCTGCACGTATTTAGCGTCGCGATGCTAAATTCCGATAACGGCTTTAAACCCAGACACCTCTGGCCACACGCCTGGGTCTCAAAACATGACTTTCGGCACTATCCCTTCTCTTCCGCCCACGCCAAGATCGCCAAGCTGATTAATTAAGAGCAGTTTTTACAAAATCCGAAGAGTTTGTGGCTGTGGTAAACTACCCTGAAGTGCTGTTTTTTGGCTTCGGCGTCTTGCAGTTTCTCGATGTGATCGTTTTCAAACTCGATAATTTTCCCACAGCGAATGCAGATAAAGTGGTCATGATGCTTTCGGCCTTGACCCCTTTCATACAGCTTTTTCCCATCGCCAAAGTCCTGCTCCTCAAGGACTTTGCTTTCTTTAAGAAGCGCGAGTGTCCTATAAACGGTGGCTTTCGAAATAGTAGTATCGGCTTTCTTGGAGAAGGCAAGAAGCTGCTCAGCGGAGAAATGACCACTCGCTTGAAGCGCCTCATGAAGAATTGTCTTTCGCTGGCTGGTGAGCTTGAGATCTTTTTTTTCAAGGAATTCAGAAAATAATTTCTCGGCTTCTTTGATCACCCCACCACCTCTTTTGTTCTGCTGCTAATGACAGTCCGCTGCTTTGTAGCAGCAGAAGGCTTCGCCACGGGCGAAGTCGTCCATCTGAAAGATGGAAAAAGAGGTGGTGGGGTCATACCACCAAGCTACCAATGAAGCCCTTTCTTGTCAAACAAATCGCTTCACGAGCCCCAAGAAAAGAAGAATGACCCCAAACACGCAAACGACGCTGGCACCCGTCGGAAAATCCCAATAATACGATACCGCCATTCCTAGAACACTAGCCAGAAATCCGATCGTCCAACCGAGGATCAATTTGTTTTTCACGCTGCGCGCGAACAACACCGCGCAAGCCGCCGGCACGACAAGAAACGAGAAAACAAGAAGCACCCCGGCGATCTTCACCGAGCTCGTCACAACTACCCCGAACGACACATAAAAAAGGAAATCCCAGAACCGGATATTCAATCCTTTTCGGTAGGCCTCGTCGGCATTCTGCGAGATCAGGAGAAAATTTTTCCTATAAGCGAAATGGAACAAACCGATCACCGCATAAATCACGAAAATCTTCAAAACCTCCGGCCATCCGACGAGCAGCACATTTCCCACGAGTGCCTGACGGATATGCTCATCCCCTTCGCCGGAACGGCTTAAGACCATCACGAGCGCCGCCGCCGAGACCGCATAGACGATCCCGATAATCGCTTCCTGAGGAATCCGCTGTTTCTTGAAACGGGTCAACGAAAATACGGCCGCGCCGGCAATGGTAAAACCGAGGGATATCCAATAAGAATGAGCGCTATCCATACCTTGGCCAAAGATCAAAGATAAGCTCGCGCCAAGCGCCGCGATCTGGGCCAGCGCCAGATCCACGAAAATCACCTGCCGCTCGATCACATGAAGCCCCAGATACGCGTGGATCCCGGTCAGGATCAGGCATGCCAAAAACGGCAACATCATGACGTGCAAGAACTCGTTCATATCGGATATCCTCTTGGTTAAACTATTTTAAGGCCTCGGCAATTTTTTTCACATTATATTCGTAAAGCGAAAAAATATCCGACGCCTCAGGCACTTCCCCGACATTATGCGCAATTGTCACGACCGAAGCCCCAATACGCTTGGCCAGAGCTTCCGACGCGGCTCGCGGAAAATAGGTCGTCTGAAGAATCGCCTTGACCTCATGCGTTTTGGCGTAATTTTCAAGCTCTTGAATGTGCTTAGGCGTGGGCGGAATACCGGGTTTAGGTTCAAGGTACTTATCCGATTTTAAACCCAAAAAATCCGTGAGGTATTCAACCTCATCATGGTAGGCGTACACCTCTTTGCCCGCACAGCGAGCGCAGGCGGATTTCCAAGGCCCGATCCTGCGGTCAAGTTCGGCTAGAAACGTGTCTTCGTTCGCTTGGTAATAAGAAGCGTTCGTAGGATCAAACTCTTTGAGTTTTTCAGTCAGTGTCCGCGACATGATTTTTGCATTTTCAGGATTCAGATGATAGTGAGGGTTTCCGAAAAGATGCAGATCACCCAAAGCTCTCGAGAGAGGACCGGTAGGAACTTTCAAAAGCCGAATGCCCGTTGAAAGATCGACGGAGCGTGTTCCCCCGCGGAAAAAGTCAGGTTTCCCTGCCGCTTCCACCAGAGGATCCGACCAAGCCTCAATATCGAGGCCTGTGAAAACATACAAGTCAGCTTTTGAGACATTCTTAACATCGCTGGGTTTGGGTTGAATGAAGTGAACATTGAACTTAGGCGATGCGACGGATTTTACGTCCACGCGGTCTCCACCGATCTTTCTCACAAGATCCGCGAACAGCGTGGTCGTGGTCACCACTTTTAAAGGCCCGGCCGCGTAAAGCGGTACAGCACTCAAAACTAAAAAGACAGCTAATAAAAGTAAACCTCTTAATTTGATTGACATAGATTTCTCCCTTTCAGTCGCATAATTCACGTTCTCAAGTCAACTTATGCTTGTGTTCGCCGATCGCGAAAGTCCCCTGAAGCAATACTTGATTGTCATCATTGCCGTTAGCCAAATCAATATGGCTGAATTGCGCTCTCCATCTGGCAAACTCACTTTGATAGAAAGTAAGATGCCCTGTGTATCCGATATCCGCTTTGTTGGGATTGGAAACGGGATTATCCACAAGCTCCACATCATCAAAGCGGAAACCCACAGCCCATTGGGAATTGATTCGGAAATCTACCAAACCATAAGCGCCCCAGAGACTGCTATCTTCTGTTTCTTCACGGTTCATATGAAAAACTTCGCCTTGAAGCTTGACATTCTGGACCGAATTCAGGTGATGAATCCAGGTGCCATCCAGACCCAGGATTTGGACCTCAAAGTTTGAATCCGCATCTCTTGATCCGACAAGATAGGATCCCCCCGCTTCCAAGCCTGTTGCCTCGTTGATGTCCGCATAATTTTTAAGATGCGCGTAGATTGTCGGGCGTCTTTTCGTACTGCCGAACGCGGTCCCTCCTTCACTGTTCCCGCCTTCCAAAATACCCGCCGTGAATTCATGCGTCACAGGCGAAGGCAGATCCAGAATCTTGGAAACGTCCAGACCTGTTTTGTTATAACCCTCAAGCCCAAAATAACGCTGAATGACCAAAGGCTCATCCACCGTCTCAAGGCTATCTCGATGAACGGGAATCGCTTTGCCGACTCTAGGCTTAAAACGTCCGATCCTGGCCTTTAAGTCCCATGGTAGTTCAAAACACGTCAGATAGGCCTCTTCGAGAGATGCCGCCTCGAAATCCGAGAAGGAGATCGTCGCGTCAAATCTTGAGTAAGGGTCCACCGCGCTTCCAAAAACAAGTTCCAGCTCCCTCACACTCAGGCGGTCCGCGCCTTCAGCGTCTGCTTTCGGGCTATCCAACTTAAGAACGCTGTCCGCAACGACGCCGATATCCGGGTTCCAACGTCCCTGCAGAGAACGCGACGCGGGCGCGGCCGGCGAAGAAACCAACCCGGAGGTTGTAAAAGGCGGTGGAGTTTGATTTTTTAAAATGGCGATCTCGCGCGATTGGTTCTCAACCGTCAGCTTAAGATCCCTCACCGTCTGCGTAAGTTCTCTCACCTGCAACGCGAGCAAGGCCATCTCATCCGCATTTGCCGTGGCCGGAACCAAACAGCCCATGCAAAGAATGAGAATCATTAGAATTCTCATAAATCCCTCCAAGATAAATATTAAATTTTAGTTGTGACTATCTGAATAAAACTTTAGGAAGAACTAGGCCGCGAGCGGGGGCGCTCTTAAGGAATTGAAACGGTAAGAAAAATCTACTGGAAAACTATCACCGACGTTCAGGAGATAAAATAAAATTAAAAAAATCGCCGTTATTTTAAAAACGGCAACGGTCGCGCCGAAAGCGTGGAGACCGAACTGGTAAACCGGGCAGGTTTGGTGTTTAGAATGGTCGAAATCGTTCCCGTGGGAATGCGGAATAACAGACAGGGCTCCGACCATGCCCAGCAACAAGATAAAAACAACGGTTAAGACCGCTAAAAATCTTTTCATACGCGCATTTTATCAAAAATGCCACTCAAACTCAACGATCCACTTAAGCTGACCGTCGGGAGCCGCCTCGGATACGCCGAAAAAATAGCCGACATCGTATTTGATATGATCGCTGATTTTCCCATAAACCACCGGGCCGAACTGGTGCTTCTGTTGATCAAAAGAGCTTCCTTCGCCAAGCTCCCCGAAGTCGCTGTGCCATTCCACGCCGGGCTCAAACCAGGGTTTTAAACGGTAGCGGGAACTCCAGGCAATGCCGCCTTCTAGATCTTCCTCGGCATTTGGACCCACTTCCTTTTCCAAAATTAGATTCAGGATATGGTCAAAATCACCCACTTGCTTTTCCAATAACAATTTGCCTTCGATCTTGTCACTGGCCTCATCCTCTACCCCAAACTCATACTCGAAATAAAGCCCGGTGTCGATGAACCATTCACCGGGTTCGGAGAGCTGAAAACGGTTTTCCCAATCAATCGCCTCAAACACGAAATCATCCTGAGGCGCCTTTCCAATCTCTCCGTAAACTTCGGTAAACCAAAAATCGTTCACTCCATAACCGACGGCATATTTCTGCTTCTGCGCTCCGTCCTTTTCATCTTCGTCATCAAAATCATAACTGCCGCGGGTTTCCAGCTCGAACTCACCCTTGACCACATGAGGGGAATAAACTTTTTTCGTCGCCAGAGCTTCACCGTTTAGCGTCAAGAGACCCACCGCCAACATCGCTATTGCAACAAACATTTTATTTTTCATGCACCCATTCCTTTATTTTTATTGGCAGCCGCTTCGCCGCCGAGCCATTTCAAAATTACGGTCATCCCTCCCAATGTCAACAAGTACACGAACAACTGAATACCGGATGGTTTTTCGGTATAGCCTAAAAGCGCGTGTAATATTTTTCCGATTAAACCTCTTTCGGATAAAATACCCGAAGAGTTCCAAACCATAGGCACTATTTCAGGTAAGAACCCGGCTGCCGCAAGAAAGCCGGCGGCTTGCGACATCATGCCAGCCGCCAAGAAAATCAGAAGCCAGCTTGTCACCGAAAAAAGAGATCTCGCCGAGATCTTGATCAATCCGTAATAAAGCGCGACGCCGGCGATGACGCCCGCAACAAGACCTGCAACGCTTCCAATAATCATTCCGCCTATCTTTTCTCCGGATGCCAACACGCCGTAGGTGAAAAGCACCATTTCCGACCCATCGCGCAGTGTCGCTAACATAATAACGACGGCCAGTGTGTAGAGCGGTTCTTTGCCCTCTGTCACGGCGCGCCCCACATCCTTAAAATGCTGAGTGAGCTTTCTGCCGTGACGGCGCATCCAGACAACGGTCCAGCCAATCAGCAAAACGGCAAGGAAAAGCACCAGCGCGTTAAATACTTCCTGGCCCATTCCTTCCATTGCGTTGGAAATCGTCTCAGCAAAATAAGCGACAATCAGAGAACCGACGATTCCCGCTAAAATGCCTCCCAAAACCCAGCGTTTTCTCCCGGTTATTCCACGTGTCGCGGCCAGAAGCACCCCCACCACGAGAGCAATCTCCAAGACCTCTCTAAAGATAATGACAGCGATTGAAAGCATTTTGTCCTTTAAGTTTATTCCGCTTTGATGATGCCTTGGGCCGTGTCTTTATGAAATTCCCCGAAATATTTATAAGCCCCCGGTTTGAGAGGCCCAATAAAGATAACGGCCTTGCCTTTGCCGGTAATCACTTTTTCGCGGTTCAACTCATAGCTTTCAAATTCTTCCGGTGTTACATCCTCGTTGTCGACAAGGATCTTCACTTTTTTATTCGCAGGGATGACAAGCTCAGCCGGTGAGAAACAGTGGTTTCTAATCGTGAGTTTGTAATCTTGTTCATCTGCGCGGACACTCAAAGGCGCTAAACTCGCCGTCAAAACCAAAACTCCCAAGACTGTTGCACGTAGTTTCATTTGATTTCCCCTTAATTGAGACTTATTCTCAATTGAGAGATTATCTCAATAGCTGGTGGGTGTCAAGTATTAAATTTAAAGGGGCTTTAACGGATGAGCCAGGCGGTGATGATTTCTTGCAGGCCGCGCCGCATCAACATCACGCCGATCGCGGCAAGGAGCAGATTGAAGATCTTTGAGAGTGTATGCGAGCCTGATTCGCCCAGAACTTTCGAGAGCGTTGTGGAAAACCCAAGGATCAGGCCGCAGAGCAGGATATTAGTGACGATGGAAAACAGCGTCGGATAAATTCCATAGGAATTAAGCAGGATGAGCGACGTGGTCAAAACAGCCGGGCCCACGATCAGCGGCACTGCCAGCGGCACGACACCGGCTGTCTCATCGGGGATCCTCGCGGCTTTTCCATAAGACAAAAGATCGCGGATGGAAATAATAAAAAGGATCGCGCCGCCCGCCACTAAAAAATCATTGATCGTAATACCCAGCCATAACAAAACGAATTTCCCTATTAAAAGGAAAGAAATAGCGACTAAAAGAGCGGTGATCGTTGAATGGCGTATCAACGTCTCCTTCTGCCCCTTCGCCATTCCGTGACTCAGCGACATAAAGACCGGCAACATCCCAAGCGCGTCAACCGCGACAAAAATGGGAACAAAAGCCAAAAAGTAATTTTTCAACATAGATAAACTGACCCCGCTTTAAACTTGGCGAACCTCTTTGATTTTCCGGGAAATAAAAATCATCACAAATATCCGGCACGCACAGGATAGCAAAAAAAGGGCCAGATAGGAATAACCAAAAAGCGGCGGAAGCCAATGGATCACAACGCCGCCGGTTGCTGCCCCTAAAAACATTGCAAGACTGTTCATCACGTTGAAATAGGAAATACAACGGATCCGTTTCTGAGGGCTTACGGCCTCCATGATAAAATTAGTCACCAAAAGATTAAATCCTCCCCAGACGGCGCCGGCGATGAACTGCACGAAGAATATATAAAATAAATTTCTCGAAACCATCCAGAGGATCGGGATCAACGCGATACCCCACCCCGCGATTTTCAACACTTTGAGATTGCCAAGACGGTCGGCCGCTTTCCCAAATTTGGTCATAAACAAAAATCCGGCCATCGAGGCGATCGTCACAATGCCCATGTACGCCGCATAATTGAAGCCGATATCTTTCAATAAAAATACCGGCAAAAGCGGCGACGAGATATTGACCGAAAAACTCATCAACGACACGAACAAGACAAATCTTGCAAAATTACTCGTACGGATCTGCCTCAAGAAATCAAGAAAACTGAAATAGACATCATGCGAGGTGTGACGAAACGGTTCGACCATTTGCGTGAGGCATACCCAAGCCAACAACCGGCAGAACATCGCGAACACAAAAATTATCGTGAAGCCGGTCAAATCCCCCTTGCCGAAATAATGAAGCACGAGCCCCGCCGAAATAGAGACGGTCACTGTGAAGATCCCCTGCAGGCGATTTCTCCAGCCAAAATACTTCCCTCTTTTTTTAACCGGAATGTAATCGGACATGAGGCTTTGCCAGGCCGGGACAGAGAAAGCGCCGAAAGACATGAATAAAATAACACTGATAAGAAGCGTCCACGGCAAGATTTTCGCCTCAGGAAATAAATACGGGATCAGGATGATCGGAAGCCACGCTAACGCGTGGAAAAAAACCATGAATTTTATCAGTTTTGTCCGGGACCCGACGGTCTGGGTGAGGCTGGCAGATTTCATCTGTAAAAAAGACGCGACCAGCCCGGGTACTGACGCGAGAAACGCGATTTGCGAGGAGGTGGCGCCGAGCGCGATGCCGTAAGGGATCAGGTAGGATTCGCTGACCCCCAACATCATCGAACTAAAAAGACCATCCGCTATTGAAAAGTGAAGGCTCTTACGGATCGAGCCTTTTTGGAATTTCAATTTATTCTAATGCTTTTTCGACATCAGCCTCTAGCTGCCGTGAGTAGGCGTGATATTCGCCGAGGATCTTTCCTTGGGAAGACACCAAAAAACTGGTTGGGATGCCAACCACCGAATAACGCTCTGTAACCGCCATGTCCAAATCTAAAACCACCGGATAATTAATGCCAATTTTTTCAGCGAAACTTGAGGCCTTTACCTTGGATTCTCCGACATCCACGCCTAAGATCGTGAAGGACTTATCGCCAAATTTCTTCTGCAGATCGATCAATCCGGGGATTTCCTCGCGGCACGGTGGACACCAGGTTGCCCAAAAATTGATTAGCACCGCCTTATTTTGTTTTAGGAGCCTCTCGAGGCTTACTGGTTTATTTTCCAAATCATTCAAAGTAAATTTTTGTAAATCCTGGAGTTCGCCGGAAGCATTCGCGCTGACATGCCGGGAATCCGGTCCCACACAGCCCAATACAAATAAACATAGGCTCAAAAAAACGACAGAAAAGGCACGAAAGTATAATCTCATATCAACAATCCCCCCATTTTAATCAAAAGGTATTCTGCCGCGAAAATCAAGACCCAGCCAAAAAGTTTTTTTATCCGCTCAAGCCATTGGCCGGATTTAGGGATCGACGCTAAAAGCCCCGTGAATGTCCCTAACAGTATCATTAAAAATCCCACGCCATAGCCAAACACGAAAAGCAGGGCGAATCCGTAAATAAGATTATGTTTGGAGCCGACATAAACTAAAACCACCGCCAACACCGGTGCCGTACAAGGCCCCACAATCAATCCCGAAAAAAGCCCTACAATAAATGCGCCGAGATAACCACCGCGATTTTTAGCCGCGGAGGGACCGGCGAACGAGATCTGGGGGATCTGAAAAACATCCAGCATTGAAAGACCCAACAAAAGACAGACGTTCGCCACAATAAAATAAGTCATCGGGTGAGAGCCGATCTGACCGAAAAGTTTTCCTGACAAAGAAGCGAAAATGCCGAGCATTGCGTACATCAGCGCCATGCCAAGCACATAAGCCAGGGACAGTAGAAATCCTTTCCCCTTGGATCCGGCGGACCGCGCTCCGATAAACCCGAGCGTCAGAGGGATCACCGGATACACGCAAGGGGTGAAGCTGACGATGACCCCCGCAACAAAAACTCCGACGAAAGCGAGCGGAGGATTTGTTTGAATGGTTTGTTGGATATTGTTGAGCAGGGTCTGGATCATGATAAGCTGTGCACGGATCTCAATTGCCCGCAGGCCGCCTGAATGTCCCGCCCTTTCGAAAAGCGCACCGTTGTTTTGATGCCGTTATTTTGTAAAATTTGCTGAAATTGGACTATCTCTTCATAACTCGGCGCGTCATGCGGAAATTCCTGGATGGAGTTATACGGGATCAGATTTACTTTGCAAAGCATCCCTTTCAAAAGCCGCGAAAGCTCGCGCGCCTCTTTTTCAGACGCGTTAACGCCTTTCACAAGAATATATTCAAAAGTAATGACGCGCTTGGTCTTTTTCACGTATTGTTTGCAGGCCTCGATCAGAGACTTGACCGGATACGCGTTATTTACCGGCATGATCGCGCTTCGCACCGTGTCATTCGGGCCGTGGAGTGATACCGAAAGTTCGACCTGCAGGCCTTCTCCGGTGAGGGCCTCGATCTTGGGGATCACGCCGCAGGTAGAGATCGTGATTTTTCTTGCGCCGATCCCGAGCGCGTCCTTGGAATTCAAGGTGCGGACCGCTTTCATGAGTTGCGTATAATTATCAAAAGGTTCGCCGATGCCCATGAAGACGATATTAGTGATCTTTTTATTCAACGAAACATCGCGCGCCATTAAAACTTGCGCGATCATTTCCCCGGCTTTCAAATTCCTGAAAAAACCGCTCTGTCCGCTCGCGCAGAACGCGCAATGAAATTTGCAACCGACCTGCGAAGAAACACACACCGTATGGCGGTCATCCGACGGAATATAAACAGTTTCTACCAGGTTATTATCCTTTAATTTTAAAAGAAGCTTAGTGCTTTTATCATCTTCTGATTTTTCGTGTTCGACGGCTTCGGGTATTGCCAATGAAAAAATCTTCTTTAATTGCTCCCTGAGATCCAACGAAAGATTGGTCATCCGGTCAAAATTATAGACGCCTTTTTCGTAAACCCATTGAAGGACCTGATCCGCGCGGTAGGGCTCAAAATCAAGTTCGGTGAATTTTTTTCTGAGTTCTTCCGGTGTAAGGTCAAGAACGTTTATTAAAGACAGTGTGTTCATTTTTATATTTTTCATTCAGGTGCGAAGTGTCATTGATCGTTTTCAGTCTCACATGCTTGTCGGTTTCATCCACCCTCGTAAGACTGGTATTGTCGATTTGAAGATTGAGTAACAAATGGTCAAAGTCGGCCTTGAGCCATTCCGAAAGAAGCGCCGTGATCACGCCGCCGTGCGTCACAATAAGAACGCTTTTGCCCCGGTTCGCGCGCGCGATCGCCTTGACGCGCGTGGTGACACGCCGCTTAAAATGCCTCAAAGACTCCGCTTTGGGTATGTGGATCGACGACGGTTTTTTCAGCCATTTTTGGTAACCTCTTTCATAAAGACTGTCCACTTCCTCAGGCGTCATGCCTTCCCAGTCTCCCAAATGGATCTCTCTCAATAGAGGATCACGGACAATTGGAAGTTTAGTGTGCCGCACGATTTCAAGCGTCGTCGAATAGGCCCTTCCGAGATCACTGGAATAGATCTTGTCGATCTTGATCTTCTTGATTTTTTTTGAAAGCTGCCGGGCCTGATAAAGACCCTTCGGAGTCAAGCGAGAGTCTTTGTGGCCTTGTATCCGATTTTGCTCGTTCAGCGCCGATTCCGCGTGGCGCACAATAAGTAAGCGTGTCAATGAACTTTTTTATCCTAAATATTTTTTGTAAACAACCGCTAATTCTTTATACCGCCGCGCGTGCAAAATATGCGACGCCGCTTCTTGAGGCGTCAACTGCCGGATCACTTTGCCGGGAACCCCTAAAACAAGGGACCGCTCAGGGATTTTCGCGTTCTCCAAAACTAGCGCGCCCGCGCCGATCAAGCTGAAAGCTCCCACATGGGCGCCGCTCAAGATCCTCGCGCCGATCCCGATCAAGACCCCGTCCTCGACGGTGCAAGCATGCGCGGTGGCTTGATGCCCCATGATGACCCCTTTTTTCAACACGCAAGGCTGGTCGTGATCCACATGGATCACGCAACCGTCCTGAATATTGGTTCCCTCTCCCACGCGAATCGCGGCAATGTCCGCTCTCAAGACCGCCGTGAACCAAATACTCACGCCTTTGTCTAATTTTACGTCCCCAATGACTTGTGCCCCCGGAGCGACAAAAACGGAAGGATGAATTTTGGGTGATTTATTTCTGAACGGTAGAACCATAAGCAGCTATTTTACATTCAAAACGGCAGAATTAAAATGTAATTGTCACTTTACCAAATTGGTATCGACTTCTTCTATCTCGCCGACTATTTCCTCAAGAAGGTCTTCCAACGTCACGAGACCGATTGTTTTTTGCGTCTTCGCGTCGCGTACCATGGCGATCTGGATCTTTTTTCTCTGGAATTCTTTCAAAAGTACCGCCACCTTTTGATGCGGTTCCACAAAATAGGGTGCGCTCATCAGGTCTTGCAGATGGATCAACGAACTATTTTTGAATAAATACAACACGTCACGCACGTAGAGAATGCCGACGATGTTAGTTTTATGTTCCTTGTAGATCGGGATCCGGTTATGCCCCTCTTCAAGTAGAACCCTTTCAAGCTCGGGCATCGTCTCATCGATTGACACAGCCGTCATCTGTTCCAATGGCGTCATCACCTCACGGACTTCGATCTCATCAAAATGAAAAATACGTTCGAGCATTTTTCTTTCATTATCGCCATAGAAACCCTCTTCCTTTCCGATCTGGATCATCATCTTCAGTTCTTCTTCGGTTACCAGCGGTGACCGGTAATGCGGATTGCCTCCCAGAACACGAATAAGACCGTTGCTGATCGCCGTCAAAAGATGCGTCACCGGCGTCAGGATCTTGATAAAAAATGAGATGATGTGCCTGACAAAAAATGACACGCCTTCGGGATGATTCGTCGCAAAAATCTTCGGAGTCAACTCGCCAAAAATGACCAGAGCGATCGTGACGAAAATAGTGGCTAAGATCAGACCTTTTCCTTCGCCGAAAAAATGAGTAAAAATGAGCGTGCCGATGGCCGCAATACCTGTATTGACAAGGTTGTTTCCCACGAGAATGGTGGCGATCAACTTGTCCATACGGGAAATAAGGCTATAAACGCGCTGGGCGCCGCGTCTCTTTTGCTCCACAAGGTGCCTGAGGCGGATCTTATTTAAAGCGATCAGCGCCGATTCAGAGGCAGAGAAAAGCGCAGAAAAAAGGAAGAAAACAACTAAGACAATCAAAAGGGTCGATAGAGAAATATCCATCATAATGGGTGTTATATTATCGCATCAATTAAAATTATTCAATATTTATCAAAAATCACTATCTATTAGTATATCTGAAGCTGCGAGATTGCCTCTAATGAGATGTTCTTCCGCGGTTGGAAATAAAACTTCCAAGCGATGTTCTTGGATAACGGTTGACAATCATTGGAGTGATTACTAGAATAAACGGATTCTATGCTAGAAACCGTGCTTTTTTACACTATTTCCCTGGCCTTAATCGTATTCGCAATCGGCGTGGTCGCTTCACGATCCGCCATTTACAGCGTACTCTCTTTGGTCGCCGCGATGTGCATGATGGCGGGACTCTTTGTCCTGTTAAAGGCGTTTCTTGTGGCAACGATCCTTGTATTGGTCTATGCAGGAGCTATCCTCGTCCTTTTCCTTTTTGTCGTGATGTTGGTCGACGTGAAAAAAATAAACAATTTTTATATGGGAACGCACGGCCGTGACGGCCTGTCCCTGTCTATCCGGCAGGCACGCTTACGACTATGCATTGCTGTTGCGGCTTCTGGGATTATCTTCTGGCAAACATTCCATGTCATCCGTTCAATCCCCGTCGTCCAGTCCAGCGCCGCGCAAGGAACTGCCCAGGCCATCGGCCATCTTTTATTCAGCAGTTATTTATTGCCGTTTGAACTGACTTCTTTCTTACTGTTAACAGCCGTTGTCGGCGTCGTCGTGTTGGCCAAGAAAGACGTTCGATGATCCCACCACCTCGTTCCAAATCCAGAGGATTTTTATGTCCGTCAATGACGGACATTTTTGCCGCATCCTTCAGAGCCAAAAACCATTTACAACGTAGCGGCAAAAAGAACGAGGTGGTGGGATGATCAGCCTGCATCATTATTTGACGCTTTCCGCGATCCTTTTTTCAATAGGGCTTATCGGGATTTTCACGAGAAAGAATATTTTAATGATCCTTCTTTCGATCGAATTGATCTTAAACGCCGCTAATCTGTCTTTTGTCAGTTTTTCCTCATTTCTCGGAGACCTGTCGGGACAGGTTGTCGTTTTCTTTACCATGATCGTCTCGGCTGCCGAAGTCACGGTGGGCCTCGCGATCGTCGTGTTGCTTTTCAGAAAAAAAGAAACTACCAATATTGACGAACTGAATACCTTGAAATGGTAGACTCGCTACTGGGCTATCTACCCTCCTTACCCTGGATCATCCTTTTCTCGCCGTTCATCGCGACTGTTTTGATTTGTCTATTCTCAATGAAATCCCCAAGACTCTCGAGCGCTTTGGCATTGACCGGAATTCTTGTTTCGCTCGTCGGAAGCGTTTGGCTATTTCTATTCCATGCTCACAACACGCTTTTACCCGCCGAATCCAGTTGGTCTTGGATCCAGGTCGCGGGTTTAAGCGTCGATTTCGGGTTTCTGATCGACCGTTTATCGATCCTGATGCTTTTGGTGGTCACAGGCGTTGGTTCCTGCATCTTTTTTTATTCGATCGGCTACATGCATGGCGACTCAAGTTTTCCCCGTTATTTCGCATCGCTCTCACTTTTCGCCTTTTCAATGATCGGCGTCGTTCTCGCGAATAATTTTCTGATGCTTTTTATTTTCTGGGAGCTTGTCGCGGTGAGCTCTTATCTTCTGATCGGCTTCTGGTTCGAGAAACCGTCCGCGGCCGATGCCGGCAACAAGGCTTTCATCGTGAACCGCGTCGCGGACTTTGGCTTTGTGTTAGGTATCCTTTATCTCTGGATGCTTTCAGGAGTTGGCGGTGAGCGGACTTTTGTTTTTTCGAAACTTTCTATGATTCTTCCGGATGCCGTCGCCCAAGGTATTTTGTCCGAAAAAGCTTTGGTGATCGCCTCGTTATTGGTCTTCTGCGGCGTCGTAGGAAAATCGGCGCAGTTCCCTCTTTATATATGGCTTCCGGACGCGATGGAGGGCCCGACGCCGGTAAGCGCCCTGATCCACGCGGCCACAATGGTCGCGGCGGGCGTGTATCTTATGAGCCGTAGTTTCTTTTTGTTTGGCGGTTCGATCCAAGCGCTCAATATCATTGCCGTGATCGGCGCGACAACCGCGGCGCTTGCGGCAATACTCGCGGTTGTCCAAAATGACATTAAAAAGATCCTCGCTTATTCGACGATCAGTCAACTCGGGTACATGGTCATGGCCGTGGGACTCGGAAGTTCACAGGTGGCGATGTATCATTTAACGACCCATGCTTTCTTCAAAGCGCTGCTGTTTCTGGGCGCGGGCGCGATGATCCATGGACTTCATACGCAAGATATTTGGGAAATGGGCGGTCTCGTAAAACGTATGCCCGTCACGACGATCACGTTCCTGATTGGAACCTTAGCGCTTTGCGGCATCTATCCGTTCTCAGGCTTTTTCTCAAAAGATGAAATTTTAACACTTGCCTATGAGCATCAGAAGCCCCTGTATGTGGTGGCACTTTTTACGGCGGGTTTAACAGCATTTTACATGAGCCGCGCGTGTTGGATCGCAGTGCTTGGTGAAAAAAGGATCAACAAACACGCTCATGGCCACGACAACGCTCATGAAGCGCCCCCGATCATGATATTTCCTTTGATCGTTCTCGCTATTCTCTCAGTCACTGGAGGTTTCATCGGTATCCCCCAATTCCTGATGGGTGAACACGCTCAAGTGGTACCGCTCAATATAACAGTAGCTATTACCTCCACGCTCGCGGCGTTGGCCGGCATCGGCATCGGGACTTTACTTTACGCTAAACTAAAGTCTAAAGAAGATCCGCTTAAAAAACTTCTCGGGTTTTTTTACAATTTTATCGTCAAAAAATACTACCTGGATGAGTTTTTCAGCGGTATTGCCGGCTTCTTTCAGAATACCGTGGCGAGGATCCTTTTCTGGTTTGACTGGAACGTAGTCATCCAAAAAATGGTGAACGGTACCGCGTCGATTACTTCAGGGTTCGCCTCCTTTTTAAGGCTCGCTCAAACGGGCTATATCCAAACTTACGCGGCGGTATTCGGATTTGGAATAGCCGCGATGGTTTACTTCATGATAATGAAAGGCTGACGTTTTGCCGACTCTTGGACCTATTTCATGGATCTTACTGTCACCCGCCGTTGGTGCATCGCTTCTTTTCTTTGTCCCTAAAGAAAAAACTGATTGGCTTAAGCAAATTTCTATTGTTTCGGTGGGTTTATCTCTTTTTCTAGCGTGCTTCGCTTTTTTAAAATATGACAAAGCGGCAGCCGGTTATCAGTTTGTCGATAAAATTGATTGGATTCCCTCCTTGGGAATCGCCTATCACGTCGGTGTGGACGGGATCAATCTCGTGCTGCTCTTGATGACCTCGATCCTCGCATTCACCGGTGTCATCGTCTCGTGTTCGGTCAAGGAAAGACTCAAAGAATACCTTATATTCTATCTTTTCCTGATCGTCGGGTGTTTCGGAGTTTTAAGTTCGCTGAATATCTTTTTCATGTACTTCTTTTATGAAACCGCTGTCGTACCCGTGTTCCCGCTGATCGGCGTCTGGGGCTCAGGCAATAAAGAATATGCAGCGATGAAGCTGACGCTTTATCTCACGTTGGGCGCTGTGCTCGCGCTGTTGGCGCTTTTGTCGCTCTATTTTGTGACAGGCCTTAACACCTTTGATGTTACGGTGATCGAAAAAGCGGTCTCGGTAAATCCATTACCGATCGAATTTCAGCGCTGGGCATTTCCTTTGATCATGGTGGGTTTTGGCGTGATCCTGACGCTTTGGCCATTCCACACCTGGTCGCCGATGGGTTACGCGGCCGCGCCTACTTCGGTCAGCATGCTACATGCTGGTGTTTTGAAAAAACTAGGCGCCTATATGATCATCCGTCTTGGCATTAGTCTCATGCCGGATGGCGCTAAAATTTGGATGCCCGCTGTCGCGTGGATCGCCGTGATCAACATCATTTATTGCGGCCTCGTCGCATTCACGCAAAAAGACCTGAAATATATATTGGGTTATTCAAGCTGCAGCCACATGGGTTATATCTTACTTGGCCTCGCCTGCATGACCCCGATCGCGCTGAACGGTACCGTTTTTTTTATGTTCGCGCACGGCATCATGGCGGCCTTGGGATTCGCGCTGGTCGGCTTTATTTATGAACAAGCGCACACGCGCATGCTCGATGACTGGGGAGGCTTTGGCAAAAAGATCCCGTTCATCGCGAGTATTTTCGTGATGATGGCGATGGCATCAGCGGGACTTCCGGGGTTCGCCAATTTCGTCGGAGAGATCATGATCCTGCTCGGCGCATGGGACAAGTACCGCCTGCAGACCATTTTTGCGGTGGCAGGCTTGATCGTCACCGCGGGTTATATGCTGAAAACTGTCCGGGGCTCCGTGCAGGGACCGCTCACTGCCCATGGACATTCCTTGAACGACGCGAAAGGGATGCAAAAACTTCCGTATTTGCTTTTGATCATCATTTTGCTCGTGATGGGTTTTTTTCCGTCGATCCTTTTACCGACCATCGCGTCAGGCACCAAACCTATTTTAGAACGGATCCAAAATTCTCAAGCACTCTCAGTGGATTCGGGACATTCCAATGACAATGGTATTTAGTTTTCCCTGGCGTCTTTTTCAGACTGAAATAGGCTTGATCGCTCTCACGCTGGGCTGTCTTGTCTTGGATATTTTCTTGAAGTCCGAAGAACATAGGGGGAAAATTCTCGCCGATACGGCAATGCTTGGTGTCGCGCTGCTTTTTTTCAATCTCTGCTTTCAATGGGGCCGTTTCGGTTCCAGTCTGAAAGGCAGTTTTGTGCAGGATGGGGTTTCATTTTTATTCAAAACGCTTTTTCTTCTCGCGGGGTTCTTCACGCTCTTTATGGCGAGAGAATACAAAAACCATCTAAAGCGCGGCCATGGAGAATTCACGCTTCTTATTCTATTCAGCCTGATCGGCATGAGTTTTCTGACGTCGGCGAACGACTTTCTATTGTTTTTTATCTCACTGGAAACGCTCACGGTCTCGTTATACATCATGACCGCCTACCTTCGGGATAATAACGCTTCTATCGAGGCGGGTGCCAAATACCTGATCCTAGGCGCCCTCTCAACCGCGGTGTTCCTCTACGGCCTAAGCTTTGTCTACGGCGCTACGGGAAGTACCTCTTATGCCGGCATCCATGAAAAACTAGCCCAAGGAGTTGGTCTGCCTAACGCATTTACATTCGGCATGGTCCTGATCATTTCGTCACTTGGCTTTAAAATCGCTGCGGTGCCTTTTCAGCTTTGGGTGCCTGATATTTATGAGGGGGCGCCGACTCCGGTCACGGCGTACCTTGCGATCGGGTCAAAAGCGGCCGGTTTTGCGGCGCTTGTCAGACTCCTGCTCACCGCTTTTTCAACAGCTCAACCAAGTTTGGTCCTCCTTTTCACCGTGATGGCCGCCTTGACGATCATTTATGGAAATCTGGGCGCGATCCCTCAAACCAACATCAAGCGCCTCTTAGGTTATTCAAGCATCGGCCACGCCGGATATCTTTTGATAGGCCTTGCCGCTTTTCAACATTCGGGGAGCGAAGCGCTTCTCTATTATCTATTCAGTTACCTTTTCAGCACCGGCGGCGCGTTCCTGGTAATCCTCGCGTTATCAAACCATGTAAAATCGGATGAGATTAGCGAATTCGCCGGCCTCTCTCAAAGATCACCGCTGTTGGCGGCGGGAATGCTTTTGTCTTTATTGTCGCTGGCGGGCGTGCCGCCGCTGGTGGGATTTTTTGCAAAATTTTATCTGTTATGGTCTTCTGTCAAAGCGGGGCTCTTGTGGCTTGCGCTGATCGGCGTGTTAAACGTCATTACGTCACTTTATTATTATCTTAAAATCATTAAAGTCATGTATATCGATAAACCCGCCAATCTAAAACCTCTATTTGTCTCCCTGGACCAGCGGATCATGCAATACCTCTCAATTTTTGGGATTCTTCTTTTAGGAATTTATCAGGGGCCCTTTGTCAGGCTCGCTGAACTTGCGATCTCGAATATAATCCGATTTTAATCGATTAGATTGCTTCGCCATATCAAGCAATAATAATGATAAACAGCTCGCAATGACGGGTTTAAAATCTTGTGTTTTGAGATAATTGTGGAAATTTTTTTAAGACTAAGCTAACATGAATTTTTTATGGCGGATCTATTTTAGAGCCCGTTCAAACTACACAGAGTATGTCACTATCTATATCATTCGAGGGCCTATGAAAAACTTTTTCCGTCGGTTTATGGTTATTGCCGCGTTTTTTGCGTTCCAGGGGGTCGCTTTAGCGAGCGAAGCGGATCTCAAGATTCCGGACCTGCATGAGGGACGCTTCAGCATGTTCGGAGGACTCACCGGTTTCCAGATCCTTCTCTATGGGGCTATGGTGATCCTCGGGACAGTGGGGTTGTCGCTCTACCAGTTTATTAAGATTAAGGCTCTGCCAGCCCACAAATCGATGCTCGACGTGGCGGAGACGATCTTCCAGACTTGTACGACTTACCTCAAGCAGCAGGCGAAGTTCCTGACAATGTTGTTCGGGATCATCGCGTTGGCGATGACCTACTACTTCGTCGGGCTCAAGCACGAGCCCATCACGACCTTGGGGCTCGTCCTTTTCTTCTCGGTCGTAGGAATGGCGGGCTCAACCCTGGTCGCCTTTTACGGAATCCGTGTCAACACCTACGCCAACGCCCGCACCGCTTTCGCCTCTCTGCGCGGTGTGCCTTGGGACGTCGTGAATATCCCCCTTCGCGCGGGAATGTCCGTCGGGCTTTTCTTGATCTCCATCGAACTCGTCATGATGGTGATTATCCTACTTTTCGTACCGCGTGACATCGTCGGCTACTGTTTCCTGGGGTTCGCCATCGGAGAATCGCTCGCTGCCAGCGCACTCCGAATCGCGGGCGGCATCTTCACCAAGATCGCCGACATCGGCTCCGACCTCATGAAGATCGTCTTCAAGGTCAAAGAGGACGATCCGCGTAACCCGGGCGTCATCGCCGACTGCGCGGGCGACAACGCCGGCGACTCGGTGGGACCCACCGCCGACGGTTTCGAGACCTACGGTGTCACCGGTGTCGCGCTCATCTCGTTCATCACGCTCGCGGTGAAAGACCCGGCCCTTCAAGCCAAACTCATCGTCTGGATCTTCGCTATGCGCTTTTTGATGGACTTCATGTCGGGAGTTTCCTACTTCATCAACAAGGCCATCTCCGAGCGCAAGTACAAAGGCCTGAAAAATTTTAATTTCGAGGAGCCCCTGACGCGCTTGATCATGATCGCGACGACCCTCTGTATCTCCACTTCTTACGGGATGTCGTACCTTCTCATCGGCGATCTCCCGGACCCGACGCTCTGGTGGAAGCTCGCCTCGATCATCGCCTGCGGGACCATGGGGGCTTTCCTCATCCCGGAATTCACCAAGATCTTCACCTCCTCCCACTCCAAGCATGTTCACGAGATCGTGACGGCTTCGCGCGAGGGAGGGGCCTCCCTGACGATTCTTTCGGGGATCGTGGCGGGTTCCTTCTCAGCTTTCTGGAAAGGCATTCTCATCGCGGGCCTCATGTTCGTGGCCTACCTTATATCGGGAATGGGGCTCCAAAACATCATGCCCCACGCGTCGGTCTTCGCTTTTGGTCTTGTGGCCTACGGCTTCCTCTGTATGGGCCCGGTGAACATCGCAGTGGACTCTTACGGCCCGGTAACGGACAACGCCCAATCGATCTTTGAATTGTCCCAGGCTGAGTCGATCCCCGGGATCGAGAAGGAGATCGAACGGGATTTCGGCTTCAAGCCCGACTTCAAGACGGGCAAGCACTACCTCGAAGCCAACGACTCGGCCGGCAATACCTTTAAGGCGACGGCGAAGCCCGTTCTCATCGCCACGGCCGTCGCGGGGGCGACGACAATGATTTTCTCCATCATCCTTCTTCTTCAGGAGCATCTACGCGCCGGGGCCGTCGCCGCAGCAGCGGGCGGATTGGTTCCCGAGAATATTGGGGAGATCCTCTTACATGAAAAGCTTTCACTCACGGCATCGCCGATCCTGCTCGGATTCCTGTGTGGCGGGGCGGTGATCTACTGGTTCTGCGGAGCTTCGATCCAAGCCGTCACCACCGGAGCCTACTCCGCAGTCGAGTTCATCAAGAAGAACTTGAATCTTGATCAGAAAGAGGCCAAACGGGAGGATTCGATCACCGTCGTCCGGATCTGTACCGAGTATGCCCAAAAAGGGATGTGGAACATTTTCCTCGGTCTCCTCGCGTTCACGCTCGCCTTCGCCCTCTTCGACCCGTATTTCTTCATCGCCTACCTCATGGCCATCGCGGTCTTCGGGCTCTTCCAGGCGATGTATATGGCCAACGCGGGAGGCTCGTGGGACAACGCCAAGAAGCTGGTCGAGGTCGACTTTGGGGAGAAGAACACCCCGGTTCATGCCGCGACCATCGTCGGCGACACTGTGGGAGACCCCTTTAAGGACACCACCTCCGTATCCCTCAACCCGATCATCAAATTCTCGACCCTCTTCGGCATGCTTGCCGTCGAGATCGCGATCAAGATGAATCCGGCGACGACACGCATCTGTGGGGCCGTCTTCTTTCTTGCAGGGCTATTCTTCGTCTGGAAGTCCTTTTACAAGATGCGAATTCCGGAAAAGGTCAAAGCTTAGTCAAAGAAGCATTTGGGCATCCCGCTTTAACCGGTTCACCCGAACAGCGTCATCAGTATCATAAGTGCCGCGCACGTTCCCTTTCCGGTCAATCAACACGAAACTGACGCTGTGCATCATCGGCTCATCAATCCGGCTAAACTTAAGGCCTGTCGCGACGCGGTTAATTTCCTGCTTTGGACCGGTCACGAATAACCAACGCGCTTGATCGGCCCCATACGTGCTGGCATAGTTAGACAAAACTTCAGGGGTATCAAACTCAGGGTCCGCACTGAAAGAAATAAAAGAAATATTCTTCATCTCACGGCCTAATCGCTTCATCTGGTTGCTCATCATTGGGCATTGCCCAGTGCACCGGGTGAAAATAAAATCCGCGATCCAAACCTTGCCGGCGAGAGTGTCTTTTGTGATCTGTCTCCCGCTTCTCTCGGTTAGCGTAAAATCAGGCATCGGATAGTAGTTCGGCAGCTTTTCTGATTTTTTAAAAAATAAATGAATTAAAAATAATAGAATAAATAAGCCAGCGAGGATGATCTGCAAATAAAAAAAAACGCTTTTAGGTGCCGGGGCTTGCATTCGCGCTAATCTCTTATTTTGACAAAATCCCTTCAATCTCGAGAGTGATTTCTACCTCATCGCCGACCAACACGCCGCCGGTTTCGAGCGCTTCATTCCAATTCAGACCAAAGTCTTTTCGGTTGATCTTCGTCATGGCTGTGAAACCCGCGCGCGTGTTTCCCCATGGATCCTTGCCAACGCCGCGAATCTCGAGGTCCAATAGTACTGGTTTCTCCACGCCATGGATCGTCAAAAAACCTTCCATCGTCGCGTGGGTTTCGGTAGCGCTAGTGACTTTGGCGCTCTTAAAACTTATCGTCGGATATTTTTCTACATCAAAAAAATCCGCGGAGCGCAGGTGCTTGTCTCTTTGGGGGACATTTGTGTTGATACTCGCCGCGTCGATCGTACCGCTCGTCTTCCAGGTCTCGGGCTTTCCGGGTTCATAGTCGACGGTCCCTTCAAATTTATTAAATAGTCCTTGAACCTTCGAAAAAAGATGGCGCACTTTAAAAGAAACTGTGGTGTGGTCGGGATCCACTTTATATACAGCCGCCCAAGTCAATGAGGGCCACAGAAATAGCCCCAATATGCCCAAAACCAAATAGTTGCGAAAACGGTTTATTCTAAGCATTTTTTCATCCCCCTTTTTTAGTTTTATTACATTAAACCCAACGGTTTATTAAGTCAACTATTGACCTTTGCTAACAGAAGCGCCGAATTTTTAGAGCCAAAAGCAATGGTGTTGCATAAAACGTAATCGATTTCTTTTGAGACGCCTTGGTTCGGTGTGTAATCCAGATCACATTCGGGATCGGGATTGGAATAATTGATCGTCGGCGGCACGAACTGCTCCTTCAAAGAAAAAAGGCCAGCCATCACACTGGCCGCGCCACAGGCGCCTTGAGGGTGGCCGATCATGGATTTCAATGCGCTTGTGGAAACATGCGGCGCCTCATGGTTAAACACGAGTTTCACGGCCCTCGTCTCCACCGGATCGTTCATTCTTGTTCCGGTACCATGCAGCTGGATGCACCGCACCTCTCGGGGTTCAATCCCCGATTGCCTGATCGCTAGTTCCATCGCGCGCGCAGGCTCCACGCCGTCCTTTTGGGCCGCCACACGATGGTACGCGTCACAGGTAGAACCGTAACCGACGATCTCGCCATAAACCTTCGCGCCACGCCTTTCCGCGTTTTCGTAAGATTCCAACACGAACATCCATGCGCCTTCCCCCAGCACAAAACCATCGCGGTCGCGGTCAAACGGACGCGAGGCCTGTTCAGGCCTGTCATTGTATTTTGTCGAAATCACCTTCATCTGACAAAACCCCGCCATGATGCCGCGCGTGATGCATGCATCCGCGCCGCCGGTTAAAAGAATCTCCTCTTGGCCTGATTTGATCATCTGATAAGCGTAACCGATGGCGTCGGTAGATGAGGTGCAACCTGTTGAAACAACATGACTTATACCGTGAATATCGAGGGCTATAGAAATTTCACTGGAAAGCATGCCGACAAACGAAGAAGAAACGCAATATGGCGTGACACGGCGCGAGTTTTTTACAAAAAATTCCTCATATTGTTTCTCGGCGAATTCAATCCCGCCGCCGCCGGTGCCGATCACAATCCCGATTTTCTGACGCGCGGATAAATCCAGAGACTCGACTAAAATTCCGGCGTCTTTTAAAGCCTCCTTGGAAGCGCCGATCGCCATAGGAACAATCCTAGGTACGCGTTTTAGATCTTGAACATCAATAAATTTCAATGGGTCAAAATCGGGTACTTCGGCGGTGACTTGGCTGGCTAACTCATGATCCTGAACTAGGGAAAGCTTACGAAGCGCCGATCGGCCGTTTCTTAAACCATCAAAAAAGGGTCCCACGCCGATCCCAAACGGGCTGATCGCGCCAATCCCTGTGATTACTACTCGTTCGCTTTTTTGCATATTTGACAAGAATTTCAGACTAATTCAATAACCGTACTTTTTCACATACCACGCCTTGATCATTTGAGTCGTCGCGAGGTAAGTTATCACGATGGCACCAAGCGCTAAAAGGAGAATCATCGACGGGCGTTCAAAGCCTAAATAATGCCCGATCGGTGAAAATGGAATGGCCAAACCCAACGAAACAATGAAAAGTGACATGAGTACCAAAAACCGGCTGGGCTTACTCTCAATAAAAGGCAGCTTAGAGGTACGGATAATATGGATCACAAGCGTCTGAGTACACAGCGACTCCAAAAACCATCCCGTTTGAAATAAAACTTCTGATGATTTAAAGAAAAATAAAAGCACGCCGAAAGTGATGAAATCGAAAACAGAACTGACCGGCCCGAAAATGAGCATGAACCGGCGGATCGCGTCGATGTTCCAGGGTTTGGGTTTCTCCAAGTACTCCGCATCCACTTGGTCCGTGGGAATGGCCACCTGAGAGACGTCATATAAAAAGTTATTCAACAGTATCTGGATCGGTGCCATCGGCAGAAATTTTAAAAAAAGGCTCGCGCCGGTCATGCTGAGCATATTCCCGAGATTGGAACTTGAGCCCATTTTGATGTACTTCATGATATTGCCGAAAGTTTTGCGTCCCTCCAACACGCCAAGCTCCAGCACCAACAAGCTTTTTTCCAAAAGAATGATATCCGCCGATTCCTTCGCGATATCCACCGCGTTATCCACTGAAATACCGACATCCGAGGCCTTCAGTGAAGGCGCGTCGTTGATGCCGTCTCCAAGATAGCCGACAATACGTTTATTCCGGTGAAGCGCGCGGATGACCTTTTCTTTTTGCAGCGGCGACAATCTCGCGAAAACACTCGTCGTTTCGACAAGCTCCTGCAATTCCTGGTCATTCAAATTTTCTAATCGGTCACCCGTCACGATGGTTTTCACATCCAAGCCCACATCGCCGCATATTTTTTTTGTGACAAGCTCATTGTCGCCGGTCAGGACCATAAATTTGATGCCGAGCTTCTGCAACCGGGTGATCGTCTTCTTGGCCGTCGGTTTCGGCGGATCGAGAAAAGCCAGGTACCCTTTCAATATCATCTGCTGTTCATCATCCTTTGAGTAAGCGTCCTTTTTCACCTCGATGTCCTTATAGGAAGTGGCCAAAACACGGAAGCCGTCATTGCTCAATTGGTCATATTCTTCTTTGAGGTCTGAAAGGATCAGATTTTCCATCTCGTAGATCTCGCCATCGAGCTCATAATGTGTGCAGCGTTTAAAAATCTCTTCGGGCGCTCCCTTCGAGATCAGCCGATGTTTTCCTTCCGTTTCCACGATCACCGACATGATCTTCCTTGAAAAATCGAACGGAATCTCATCTACTTTCTTATATTCTTTCACGATGAGTTTTTGGTGTTTTAAAATGGCTTTGTCGAGCAGATTTTTCAGGCCTGTCTGATAAAAACTGTTGAGGTAGGCGAGCTTCAGTACCTCTTGGCTGTCATTTCTCACGACATCGCAGTATCTTTCCAAAACTACCTTGTCTAGCGTGAGCGTCCCGGTCTTGTCCGTGCAAAGAACGTCCATCGCGCCGAGGTTTTGGATAGAATTCAAACGTTTCACGATCACCTTTTTCTTGGACATGGAGATGGCGCCTTTGGACAAATTGATCGCCACGATCATGGGGAGCATCTCGGGCGTTAAGCCTACGGCCACCGCCAAAGAAAATAGAAACGCTTCGATCAGATTCCCTTTAATAATGGCGTTGATCGCGAAAATAATCACCACCAAGAGCATCATGATTTTGATCATCAACCACACAAACCGGTGGATCCCTTTGTCGAAGCTCGATTCGGTGGACATGGTGGCCAGCCGTTTTGACAATTCCCCGAACTGCGTGTGGACGCCGGTCTTGATCACAAGCCCAATGGCCGTGCCACTCACAACGCTTGACCCCATAAACGCGACATTGGACATATCGGAGAAAGAGGCGGATTTAGGCTGAAGTGGGTTCGCGAACTTTTCAATCGGGAATGACTCGCCGGTCAGCGAGGATTGATTAATAAAAAGATCTTTGCAAGAGATGACCCTCAGGTCCGCCGGGATCATGTCTCCGGCATAAAGATCCACGATATCGCCGGGTACAATGTTACGCATTTTAATTTCACGCTTCTTGTCGTTTCGGATCAGCGTCGAGGTCGCGCGTACCATCTCACTCAATTTCTCGGCCTCTTTGCCCGAGCGATACTCCTGGATAAAAGACAGAAGGACGCTCATCAGGATCATCAGAAGCACTAAGAACGCTGCTACTTTTTCGCCGAAGAAAAAAGAAAAAGCTCCAATGATGACCAGCACAATCACGAGAGGGTTTAAAAATTTAGAAAATATCTGAAAAATAAGCGTGCGTTTCTTTTTCTTCGCGGGTTCATTGAGGCCGTGTTCTTTGAGGCGTGATTCTGCCTCGGCCTGCGTGAGACCTTGGATGGAAGTGTCGAATTTCTCAAAAAGTTCTTCCGGTGAAGACTGGCAGAAATACTCAGCCGCGGAAAATGAGCTCATGCGGTTCGAATGGGTCTTGCCGTTCGGGTGTTTCTCAATGGATGCTGGCATAATAAACGGTCATTATACTCCGAGGTCTTCTGTCAGGCTAGGCGAAAAATGGTCAAACATAAAATAAAGCCGTAGTATTTACTACGGCTTTATTAAGTGATTCATTGATGACGATTACATTCTAGGCGATTTCTATTGTACTGAATTTCCGTATGAACCGAAATAACAAAAAGATGGCTGTTAGATTACAGGTCATTCATCCGGAAATATTTTCTTAGAGCGCTCCAGAATATAAAAAAGGAACACCCCACCATTACGCAGATCAGAAAAATGTTTAAATGGATAATGAAAGGCGTCGCGGTCTTCGGCCAATAATTATTCAGGATCATCTGCGAAGCAGCCGTCACGGTCGTCGTCGCTACAAAGATCATTGGCAGAAGCGTTGTCCAAAGATACCGGCGTTTTCCCATTTTGACGAGAATGATCGACCCGATGGCCAGCGCGATCGCGGCGAGAAGCTGATTCGCGATGCCGAACATCGGCCAAATCGTACTGATGCTTGCGTTCCAAATCAGATACCCCCATGAACAAACAACGACGAGACTCGACAGGATATTGCCTGGCAGCCAATCGGGACGTTTGAAAGGCGCGTAAACACGGCCAAAAAATTCCTGTAGGATAAAACGCGCGATCCTTGTTCCGGCGTCTATCGTGGTCAGGATAAAAAGCGCCTCAAACATGATCGCGAAGTGATACCAATATTTCATAAACCCTTTAAGCCCCGGGATCGCGCTGAAAATTTGTGCCATGCCTACGGCCAGCGTCACGGCTCCACCGGTCCTTCCGACCAGGCTTTTTTCCCCGACCTGCTGCGTTAGAGCATCCAGATTTACCGGTTGATTCAAACCGCTTCCCAGCGTCTGATAAACCGCCGGGGACACGTTAATCGCATAATAATCCGCAGGTTCAAGCGAACAAACCGCCACAAGACACACGACAGCGACAAGCGCCTCGAGCAGCATGCAGCCATAACCGATTGATCTCGCGTGGCATTCATTAGAGATCATCTTCGGCGTGGTCCCCGAGGAAACCAGCGCATGAAATCCGGAGATCGCGCCGCACATGATCGTGATGAAGCAAAACGGCCATACTTTTCCCGGCACGATCGGCCCACCGCCGTGAATGAACGGCGTCAGGGCGGGAAAATGAAGCTGCGGATTCACAAAGCAAATGCCGGTGATCAGAAAAAAAATCGTGCCGAGTTTCATATAGGAACTTAAATAATCGCGCGGGGCAAGCAGCAGCCATACCGGCAGTACGGACGCAAAAAAGCCGTAAACCGCCATGGCGATGATAATCGCCCGTTTATCCATCAAAAATAAATGATTGAGCCAGGAAATTTCAGGAACAAATCTTCCGAAGATGACCGCCGCCAAAAGCGCTGTCACTCCGAAAACGCTCGCGAGGCGCACCGCCCTAGACGACCCCTGATTGAGCGAAAAAATATACATGCCCATCAACATCGCGATGGGTATACTCGCCGCAATCGTAAAGGTGCCCCAAGCACTCTCCGCCAGTGCATTGACGACCACAAACCCGAGCCCCGCAAGCGCGACGATCACGATAAAAAGGATAGCCACCGCGCAGGCAAGGCCCGCGGGTTTTCCAATCTCCTCCCGGGCGATCTCGGCCAATGACTTTCCTTCACGCCTTGTCGACGCGACAAGGATCACAAAATCCTGAACAGCGCCGCCCAGCACAACGCCCACAACGATCCAGAGAAGCCCCGGTAAATAACCAAACTGCGCGGCCAGCACCGGCCCGATCAAAGGTCCCGCGCCTGAAATTGCGGCAAAATGGTGCCCGAACAAAACCCATTTTGACATCGGGTAGTAATTTTGTTCATCGCGGTGGGTAAAAGCAGGGGTTTTTCTATTTTCGTCCAGAATAAAAACTTTGGCGGCTAAAAAAGCGCTATAATAACGGTACCCGATCGTAAAGGTGCTGATCGTCAAAATCATGATCGGAAGCGCCGTCATGGCTATTTCTTCTCCGCGTCGTGCGGCGCGATACAGACTTGGTTTCTGCCCTTGGATTTTGCCTGATAAAGCGCTTTATCGGCAAGACGGACTAATTCATCTTTTGATTTCGCATCCGGATTTTTGTTGGAACAGATGCCCACGCTGATGGTGATAGAAAAATCGCCCGTGGGAGACAAAAACTTGTTCTGTTCGACCGCCTGCCTTATTCTTTCCAAGGTATTAAAAGCTCCTTTTTCAGGAGCGCGTACCAAGATCAGCGCAAATTCTTCTCCGCCATACCGCGCCACGACATCGGAACCACGCACGCCGTCTTTTAACAGCTTAGCGGTGGCCACCAGAACTTCGTTCCCTTTCTCATGTCCGTAGGTGTCATTAATCCTTTTAAAATGATCCAAATCGATCATGACAAAACAAAATTCTTCTTTGGACGCCAAGTGGCGGTTGAACTCCATTTCAAGCCTCAAAGAAAGATAACGATGACCGTAGAGACCGGTTAGTCCGTCGGTGACAGCCTGCCGCTTCAATGCCTCGCTTTCAAGCAAGCCCTTGATCGAATCGTAAAATAAGACCGTTGCGAAAACGACACCCATAACAAACATTGGGGAAAAAGGTTCAAAAATCACATTTTTTGTTTGAAACAAAAAGATCGAGACGCCGCCGATCAAAGCCTCGAAACACAAAAAGATCATCGTTTTTGCAAAGTACCTTAAACGCAAGAAGACTAAAACTGACACGAACGCCATCACCATCAAAACCATGCCTTCTTTGCCAGGAAAAAGTTCACGCAAAAAATCGGCATCCAGAATGGATAAGGCTTCACCCGCGGTGATATAGATTCCGGCCATCGGACCCAGCGGTGTTAGATGGGAATCATGCAAGACAGGCGACACAGCCCCCACAAAGACAATCTTATCCTCGATCAGACCTCGTGGCACTTGCCCGGTGACGACTTTCCAAAACGGAACATAAGTGAAATGCTGCGGTTTATATCGAATCGAGAGCCAGTGCTGGCCTCTGTTATCGACAGGCGTGCCAATCTTCTGTAAAACGGCTTCGCCGTGTTTAGCCGGTAACGAGAAAAAAATATTGCCGTCATGACTCTCGATGCACTTTGAGGTGGAGTGCCCTAAGTACGCGTAAGCAATCAGAGAGGAGAAAGAATAGGCCGGCTCTGGGGTGCCCTTGAGCTTTACAAACGTTCTGACACGCCTCACGACGGTGTCCCTGTCTGCGGTCGTATCCGTGAAGCCGTGGCCCAAAACGGCTTTTCTGAAAATCCCTAGCGGGACAATATAATGGCCCTGTGCATCAAAATAATCGCCAATAATGACATTTTTATTTTTGGACATTGACTCGGCCAGCCACCGGTCGGTTTCTGGTTTCGCACTTTCACCCACAAAAGAAAGGTCAAGTCCAACAACCTTAGGATTCAATTTTGCGAGCTCTTCCATTAAAACAGCGAACACATCACGCCCCCACGGCCAGGCGCGGTTCATTTTTTGATAGGAGGCATCGTCAATCCCGATGACAACAACCTCCTGAAGGTGCGCAAGCGGTCTTGTGTTTTTTGACCTCCAAGCGTATAAAACATCAATGGATTTCAATCGGGCGGAAATAAAAAAAATCGTATGTGATAAAAACTGCACGTGAATAAAGCAAAGCAGGAGCGCTGCAAAGATGGGATAAAGAGGGTAATTTTTTATCTTAAACATGAGGCGATTCTATCACAATGATAAAAAGATATGCGCGAAAAATAATCAGTGATATGATAAAAATTGCTCGGCTTATAGAATACCATTAAAACCAAGGAGACAGATATATTTAAGAGAAGCTTTCCACTGGTGATTGCGATTTTTTTATTCATGTCTTGGCCCTTGAAACTTCACGCGGCTGATGCTGCGAGTACCGGCGATCAACAAAACGCCAGTGTCACAGAAGATCTACTCGCCACCACGATCGAACAGGCAAAAGAATCTAAAGCTCAGATAAAAAATGTAGAAAAACTGGCCGGTAAAGAGACATTTTTGATAAAACAAGGAGGATGGCTTAGCTCGACGTACCGGCATTATAAGAACATCGATAACCAAAAAAGCCTGCCTGACTTTTTGAAATGGACCTGGACCCAAGAGGCCTATTTATGGCTTTATTTAGATTATAATGCAACCATCAGTGCTTACGTCCAAGCCGGTGATTCCTATGTCGATAGAGGGGTCGGCCCCACCTATACTGGTATCGGCGCCGATAACAATGGTCCTTTCATTTCGATAGCTTATTCAAAAATCAACCTAAAACCGCAATACCATGTCCCGCTCACGTTAAGTGTCGGTCGGCAGTATCTGTTTCTAGGCAGGGGCCTGGCTTATGAAGCTGTCCATGACGGCTTGCTTACTGAATACACTCAGGCGCCTTTCTACGTTAAACAATTCATATCCAAAACTCAACCTTACGAGGACAATATAGACTACAGTGTGCCAGGCTTTGACAAACAGGGGGACCGCGTGTTCGCCGGTGGCGAGATCTCTTATATCGGCCTCAAAAGAACCACTGTTTACGCGTTCGGGCTTCTTCAAATGGACAATTCTTCTCCGGAACCCGACAACCAGACACAAAATTTTCATTACAATTCGTCCTATTTAGGAGCTGGCGTTTCGTCCAGGTTTGTCGAACCATTGGAACTGTGGTTGGAATGGGACAGCGAAAAAGGCCGAAGTTACACGGACGCCGCGCGGACACGGCTTGAACAAACAACAATCGACGCCTGGGCCTACACTGCCGGCGCCAAATACCATTTTGATTTGCCCACTCACCCGATCTTGGAAACCGAATACGCTTACGGCTCGGGAGACGAAGACCGGACCAACGTCACTAATACCACCGGCGGCGACCTTGACGGACACGACAAAAATTTCCTTTATTTCGGCCACTATCAAGCCGGCTATGCGCTTCAACCAAGGCTTTCTAACATCAATATATGGAGCCTCAATGCCTCCTGTCAACCCTTCGAGTGGGTTCCTTCACTTAAAAAAACCGCGGTCGGGACAAAATATTACCGCTACTGGAAAGACAGGGCTCGAGGAGGAACATCAGATCTGGAGTCTACAGTATCCGACAAAGATATCGGCGAAGAGGTCGATGTCTACGTGCACTCAAAGATCAACGACAATTTGACTCTCAGCGTTCGATGCGGAATATTCTTCCCGGGCGGAGCGTTTCCTGAAAATCAGCGGAACACCACCCAATACTTTTACACTCGGCTTACGTTGAAGTTTTAACTCCATCTTTCAACAATTGTTCCGCTTTTCGAATCTTCGCTTCGGTCTGTTTCTTTAAAGCCGGATTTGGTTTCAACTGTAATACCTCCCTCAATTTTTTAAGCGCCTCGTCATAGCGGCCTTCGTTAAAGTATAACGATGCGATAAAAAATTTGGCCTCTGTGCTTTGCGGATTTCGGGCTTCCGCTTTCTTGAACCATTCAAGCGCCTTTTCCGGTTTCTTCAAGCGTTGGAAAATAAAGCCGAGATTGGCTTCGGTTTCATAAAGAGACGGGTCTAAACTGAGAGTTTTTTCGAAACAGCGGGCCGCTTCGATCAACTTATTTTGCCCCAAGTACATCGCCCCTAAATTATTATGAGCGATCGCCAATGACGGAGAAAGCCGCAGAGTCTCTTGATACTCGCGAATCGCGTTTTGGGCGTCTTTCTTTTCCGTCCAGTACAGACAGCCGAGGTTGAAATGCGCTCTCACGCTTTCCGGATTATGTTTTAAAATGTTCCTGTACAAAACAAAGTCGCTTTCATAAAGAAGGTTTTGCGCCATTGTTTTTCCGGCGTAAAAAAAGACGAGCAGGGAACAAACGGCCGCTGCCGCGATCTGCCTTCGCTTAAACTTCAAGAAAGACGCCTTCCCGATTAGAAAAGGAAGAAGCATCGAAAGGCCCGCGGATGGCAGGTAAAGCCAGTGATCAGCAAACTCCTCGTTCAAAGGAATGATATTCAATACAGGGACAATCGTAATGAGAAACCATAAAAGACAAAAAATCACTTCTTTTTCATGACGCTGTTTAATAAAGACATAAATAAAAAAAACTAAAAATGCCGCAGGAATCAAAAATGTCGGATCCAACGCAGAATGAACATAGGCTACTTTCTTTTCAAGGTGCACGCTGATTGGGAAAAAAAAGGTCCCCAAATACGCCCATATCAATTGAGGTGCTGTTAAAAAATTCACGAGCGGCATGCTTTTAATGATCACCAGTTCGTCCCTACCGAAATTGAGAATTGTGAAACGAAGCGCTAAATAGATACTCAAGATGATAAAATAGGGTCCTAGGCGACTTTTTTTCATCTGTGGCACCAAAAGCATTAGCAAAAAAGGCAGAATGATCGCGACTTCTTTGGATAACAAAGCTCCGATAAAACAAACAATGGACAAGCCAAACCATTGACTCGAGAAACGCGCGCGCTCAACGGACAAAAAAGCCGCAAGAATAGAGCCCACCATAAAAAACGTGACCAGGATATCGGCCCTGCCCGAAATGTACGTCACCGCCTCAGTCTGGACAGGATTCACCATAAAAATCAGCGCAGAAAAAAACGAGACGAAGGCATCGCGACTTAAAAACAAAGCCAGAAAAAAAATCATCATGGCGCACACGAAGTGGAGAAGAATACTTGTTAAGTGATATCCGAAAGGGTTAAGCCCCCAAAAATGATAGTCCCACATATAGGTCATGGTTTGAAGGGGCCTGTAAAAATTAAGCTTCAAGGCATTGAATTTCATCAAATCGGAAGTAAAAGCCTGAGGCAGGTTCGCAAAACTTTGGATATACTGATTTTCCAGGATCAACACACGATCATCCCAGACAAATCCGCCGCGTAAAGCATTCAAATAAACAACCGACCCTATTGAGACAAGAAGGCAAAGACATAACGCGACGCGATTCTTCATACTTCTCATTATAAATGATTACTTGCTTAAAATCTCAATAAAAGGCCTTTCTTTTGTAGAAAGGCTTTGTCTTTAAAGTTTTCTAATATTTTTGGATTTTATGGGCACACGGGAGAGGTCATAAGTCCTAGCTCAGGTTCAGCACTCTGTGTGGAACTTTTCTGTTCTGATGGGTGAGAGGCATCCTGCTCCCTTGAGGGAGAGCTCTCGGCGTTCTGTTCTGCTTCCCTGCTGACAGATTCGGCAATTTCGGTTATGGCCTGTTTGACATCTGAGCGCTCTGAAACTGATCCGCTGGTGACTATATTCTTCAATACTGAATGAGATTGGTCGATCCCGCTGGATTCCATGGATTCATACCACTCGGCTGCGAAGGGTTGCATGACGCCAATGGTAGCAAATGAGAAAATGACCAATAAGAAGATTTTGGTTAATCTATTCATAACTTGCCTCATTTTTTGCATCTTTGGATGCTCCATCTTATTACAATTTAAGTATACCATAAGTATACTAATTTCAAGCATTTATGGACTAATATTGACTCTTTTAATATAACTATAAACTGTTAATAATTCGGGGATATAGAAAACTATTGAACTTCTTAACTTATTATATACTATTATGTTATAGACTATATGAGGTGGCTATACGGGTTAGACGACTTCTGCTCCTGCTGCGATAGAGTTGATGACACCACCGCCGTTACCACCATTGGCTGCGACCATGCCGACATTAAGATTCTGAGTTATCTCTGCTGAATTTTTAGCCTCTGATGGGTGAGAAGCATCTTGCTCCCTTGACAGGGAACTCTCGGCGTTCTGTTCCGCTTCCCTGTTGACGGATTCGGCAATTTCGGTGATGGCTTGCTTGACATCTGCGCGGTCTGAAACTGATTCGCTGGCAACTATATGCTTCGATACCGAATAAGATTGATTGATCCCGCTGGATTCCATGGATTCATACCACTCGGCCGCAAAGCCTTGTGTAGCACCCATGATAACCAAAAAGAAAGCGGTCAATAGGAAGATCTTACTTGACAGGTTCATGGCTTACCTCATCTTTTCCATCCTTGGTTACTCCATCCAACCACAATTTAAGTATACCCTAAATATTATAAATTTCAACCAGTTATAGACTATAATTGACTCTTTTAATATATAGCTACAAATTTTAATTATCAAGAGCTATAGGAAATTATAATAATCCATAACCTATTATATAATAGTTACTTATAGATTTTAATTTAGAGGGTTTAGAGAAAAATCCTAAGAGAATTAAGATTACGATGAAAGCGTCAATATTATCTATATATTTTCTCTATTAATCTTGAGACTGCTAGGCCAACTTTTTGCGTGATCAATTGAGCGCTCATTACCAGTGTATTTAAAAATTAGGCCTATAGCCGGTAAGTTGAAAAGGCAAAACTGAGGATAAAGCTTGATGTTATGTCCGGTTGGATTTTTGATTTGCTTGAAACAATTGTAACTCGATCGTTTCTTCACCGGTCGAAAAAATCACGGAATTAGGCTTGATTTCGACGACTTTATAATTATCTATCATATCCCCATTTTTAAGCACTTTGTCATTGACAACTGCAAAAGGCATTTTTGCGTCCCAGACGATGCCTGTCAAATTCAAAGGAATCGAAGCGAATTTTGACGATTCAGAGCCTTCGGGGAAAAAAGGGTCTCTTCCCCATTCTTTTTGATCCCATTGGGATTGCTGAGCATTCCAAATACTTTGGTTTTGTTTGATTTGGCTCAAAACCGTTATGTTATCCATCGTCAGTGCGCGCGAACCTTCGACGGATGTGGTTCCGCTCCCCCCATGTTTTTTGAACAAAAAATTCTTTCCCAACGAGAAAAATAAGATGCCCAACAAAGCGATCGTGACGGCTAGATTCCGTTTTTCTTTGTCCATAAAGATTTTGTCCTGCCGCTAATTTGTGAAGAAACTAAGCGTCATAGTACAATCCAAAATGGGTGACTTTGACGACGGCCGTTTGATCTGAAAAAATTCCACCACAAATTTCTTAGTCGATTTTTCGTCTAGAGAGGCCAAAAAATTTGCGACCGCTTGATAATCCGCTTCCAGGCGCATCTTGATCGGCAGTCGGTTCAAATGAAACATGGGGTCCTGCTCGGAAGCTGCATCCCATTTCAAAGGTTCGGGTTCTTCGGAATTGATGCTAATTACCTTGAGATGGTTTTTCTTAGCTTCCTCAGAAATGCTATTCAATACTCCCGCCACTTGCGAAATTTTAATAAAACCCGAAGTAAAGTCATTGGTTTCCTTGTGGAACCGGGCAAGCTCCGAAGAACTTAAAAGGTTTATACCGCTCGCTTTGACCATTTCAATTTGGGCTTTTCTCGCGGCGAGCGTCTTGTTGATCTGGCTACATTTTTTTTGCATTGGAAAAAAGACAAAGAGAACCGACGCCGCCAAAACAATCAGCATCGCTCCCCGAACCAAGGTGTTTTTAGAATAATTTTTGATATCCGTAATTTTTTTCAGATCAATATTTTTCAAATCAAAATTTAGTGGGATCATGAGGTGCCTTTCGTCAAGCACTTGATCTCGAACTTGGACGCATCCACACCGGCCGTCTCCTGAGCGGAACTGACAAGCGACGCGTCACTAAAAAACGGGGTCTGCAAAAGGGCGCTCATGAACTGCGCGATGGCTTTTACATCCCCTTCCTTGCCGGTCGCCGCCACGCCACGGATCATCAATGTCCCGCTCTGCCGGTTAAACTCAAGTTCGTCGAGCACAATATTCGAAGGAATCTCGTGGCTGATGCTCTTTAAAAGACCCGCGAGCATCAGGTTCCCTTTCAGGGCGCTGGCCTTAAAACGCTGTTGGGCCACCGCGTTGGCGATGAGGTCGTTCATGCGGCTGGTCTCTTTCCACTCCGATTCGATGGCTGCCAGATTCGACTGGGCAACTTTCATTCCCAGAAACGTCCAGGCAGTCAAGAAAGCAAGCGCGATCAGCGCTATGGAAAAAGCCATGCGTATCGACATCCGCTTCCTATTTTCTTGTTTTTCATATTTGACTTCGTTCGGCAGCAAGTTCATGGAGCTTGAATTCAAAAAGCCTGAGCCGAGAGCGGAATGAAAGCCCCCGAAACTGCTTAAGACCTTCTCCTTAATTTCCGGAACTATTTCCGAAGACAAATGATTCTCTTCCTCAAGAAAAGACACTTCCATGCCCAAGAACTGTTCCATAAATCCGCGCAGGCCTTTCAGATCGGAGCCTCCGCCGGTAAAGATCACTTTTGAGATCGGCCTTGAAAATTTCTGGCCCTCATAAAAGTCCGCTGAGCGCTTGAGCTCCGCAACGATCTTCTCAAGATAAGGCCTGGCTAAACCGATATGTGCGGCTTGAGGATTTAAAACGCCCTCGCGTATTTTTAATAACTCTGCCTCTTCGGGCGTATATTGGATCTTCTGCCCGTCGTACAAAAAAGGGCTTGTCAACATATCGGTCAGACTTTTTCCTCCGAGCGGCACAACCCGTGACAACAAGATCTTGCGCTTACGGACCACCAAAAACCGCGCTGAAAAATAACCGATGTCACAAACCATCGTATCTTTGTCTTGATTGCTCGCCTCTGTCCCGATCCATTGGGCAGAGCCCGTCTGGCCTGGCAAGACATGGACGACCTCGAATCCCAGGTTTTGGACAAGCGTGATCTTCTCCATGGACATCTTTTTCTCACAATAAAAAATACTGATCACTTTTTCTTTTTTTCCTTCTCCCAGATCATTCTCCGCAACACATTCGTAACCTGCAAGGTGAGTTTCTTTGTCTACCGCGTATTTATTTTGCATCTCCAACCAAAGCGCCCTTTCAAAATCATCGGAAGGCATTTCAGGCAATGTCATTTGCCTGAAATTCATGCCCTCTTCCCAAGTGATCACGGAAGGGGGTAAATGTTTTTTGTCCAAACGATCTAAAAAAACCTTAAATAGGTCAGGTGGATTCGGCAAATTTACGGGTAGGTTATTCGGCACCGATAAACAATGCTTGATCCGCGGATTTTGGTCGTGCGGTTCGAGCAGAACGACCAAGATCGAGTCATGTTTAAAATCAAATACGCAAATCTCTTTATAGACTGTCTTATTCACGATGAGTGTATTCTAAAGTAACGGTTGCCAAAACACAATTTTTAAGTAATAGAGAAGCAGTCCTACACCAGTCAAAAACGTAATCAGCAATCCTAGTTTAAAAAGCGGCGGGTCGTATTTCCAAACGACCTCATGCAGCCCAGGCTCAAGATAGATCGCCCTGAAGGCATAATTGGCTTGGTAAATCTTTGTCAGTTTTCCATCCACCCGAGCCTTCCAACCGGGGTAATAAACGTCTGAAAAGAATAGCCATGGTTTCTTAGATACAGCAACCTGCATTTTGACCAAATTGAGCGAATAATCTTTGATGGCCACGTCTTCTATCAACCCGGCACGATCTTCCACGGCAATCGGCGAGATCTTGGCGCTATTTTTCTCAAGATAAATCACTTTTACCGGGTCGAAATCAGGAGAGGTTATTTTCTTTAATAAGATCTCACGATTCTGCTCCACTATAGCCCGTTCGGCCAAAAAAGCCCTAGGCATCGCCGTCTTATTAAGGAATAAGTTCCCATATTTGGCTTTATGAATTTTTTTAAAGCCTTTCCACAGCTCTGGTTTAGGGCTCAACGCATATTTAAGATTGAGCCAGTCCAACAACTTGGGCGAGTTCTCCTTGTTCGTCTTTGTTTTATCAAGAGACAACTTTATATTCAAAAGAACGTCCGCTATCCCCGTTTCACTGCTCAAATAAATAGAGTCATAGCCAAATGCTTCCTGGATCCCATACAAAAGATGCATATTAGGCGTCAATAGCTCCTTCATTTCCGAGTGAATAGCTTCTGATCGGAGAGAGGTCGGATAAGTCTGATGGGCCATTGTGAGCGGTGAGGCGAGCACTCTAAAGAGCGACTCGTCTTTTGCGAGCACCTTCACAACGTCCGGAGGTCTTCTAAAATTGGCCGAGCGTATAAGCAGCTCAATGTCCGAGCACATGACCAGATCCGAGAAGATCAGCGCGGCAAAAAAAAGGACTACTATTTTCCTGCGGACATTTAAATGAAGCGCTGCGTGCACACCCAACAGAATAAACACCAAAAAAAACAAACTTCTTTTCAGATTGAATAAAAATTGATCGACAAACCCATAAAAGGGCTCCACCGAATAAGGGAGTGGATATGGCTTTCCAAAAAAGAAGCCATCCAGAGTATTTACAAGCGCCGGCACGATCGGTTCTACTTTCCGGGTAATTGCCGGCAAAAAAAATGTAAGGAAGATGACCATCGCCGCCGACACCGTGAGAATCAGCGCTTGCCTGACTATTTTTTTTGATTGATAAAAGATGCTCACGGCTTGATTGGATACACGGTCAACTCCAAATCCCGCTAAGCAAGCTACCGCAAAGCTGAACAAGAAAAAAAATCGTACGGGGTAACGGACAAATTTAAAAAAAGGGATAAACCGGTGCAACAAAGGATAGATCAATGAATATTGACCCATACACAACGCGATCCCGACAAGTGCCAATAACACATGATAAAGAGGACGGGCATCATGCTTTTGCCTTAAAAATACACCGACAAGAGCCAGTGTAAGAACACTCGCGCCCGAATAATAGTTTTGAAGCCAGCTCTGCCTTAATTGATAATTCAGAAAAAACAAATTAAAATCCGTAAAGAACGGGATAAAAATCCCCGGCAGATCCGAAAAACGCACGCTCCACATCATCGCTTCGGAAAACGGCACATGCCTACGCACAGAATGGAACAGAAATTCTAAAAAAAGAAAAAGTTGAAAAGCGGCCAGTCCGAAAAAAACTCCGCAAATTTTTATCAAATCGAGAAAATAAGCGAGAGGTTTTTCTGAACGTGAAATAAGACATTCCGCGGTTTTATAAAACGTAAATATCAAGAGAACAAAAATCGTGGTGAAGAAGACCGTCGGATCCCCGGCAAGATACTGCAGGAGAAGGGCCAAAGAGGTCGTCCCCTTCCATAAA